>Ga0334722_10003387_pt1 | contig 17209 bp, 19 predicted proteins | sample C3_bottom_MG_FD_207210 | JGI IMG/M metagenome (GOLD analysis project Ga0334722, IMG submission 207210) | Sediment microbial communities from Yellowstone Lake, YNP, Wyoming, USA - C3_bottom | ecosystem: Environmental > Aquatic > Freshwater > Lake > Sediment | place: USA: Wyoming | collected...
GCCGCTCGACGTGAAAGAGCTGCCATTCCCGGCATGGAAGCACATAAAGCCTGAGTGGTACTGGGACGCGGGCAAGAAGTTCCCGTTCCTCACGCTGCTTTCCGGTCGTGGCTGTTTCGGGAAGTGCACCTTCTGCCGGGACACGAACCTGATGTACGGGAGGAAGGTCAGGCTCAGGGACCCCTTGCAGGTCGTGGACGAGATGGAGTACGACTTAAACCTCTTTCCGCAGTTAAAAGAGATAATGTTCGAGACGGACACCTTCACTGCGTCGAGGGCGCACGTCGAGGGCGTCTGCGACCAGATACTTAAGCGTCACATAAAGACCTCGTGGTCGTGCAACGTACGCGTGGACATTGATTTAAAGCTCCTGCCCATCATGAAGAAGGCGGGCTGCCGGATGCTGATGGTGGGGTTTGAGTTCGGGACGCAGGCCGCGCTCGACGCAGTCAAGAAGGGCACCACTGTGGAGCAGTCCCGCGCATTCGCGATGGAGGCCCACAGGCTGGGCTTCATCATTCACGGCTGTTTTATGGTGGGCGCGCCGGACGAGACTGAGGAGTCCGCGAAGGCCACTCTTGCATTTGCCCGTTCGCTCCCGCTCGACACGATACAGGTATCCGGCATATGCACATACCCCGGCACGGATTTGTACAAATGGGCCAAGGAGAAGGACTTCGTGGTGGCCAAGGACTGGCGCGAATGGGTGAGCAAGGAGTACGAGCAGGTGACGCTCCTTTCTTACCCGCAGCTCCCCAAGGAGCGGATAGACCAGTTGATAGACGAGGGCCTGAAAAGTTTCTATCTGCGCCCGACCCAGATGCTCCGCATGTTACTTAACATAAGGAGCGCGGCCGACCTTAAGCGCAAGGTCTACGGGCTTCGCGCATTTGTTGACTACTTCGGAAAGAAAAAGGCATGAGCATACGCGTAGACGGAAGGCCGGAACCCTCCGTGCTGGAAGAGACGTCCTGCATATCCTGCGGCGGGAGCGAATACGAAACCGTCTTCGAGGCTTACGACCGCATATTCGGTGGCGGGCCATACCCGTACGTAAGGTGCGCCGGGTGTGGCCTGGTCTATGAGAACCCGAGGATAAAGAAGGCACTCATAGGGCATTACTATCCGGAGAAGAGCTACACCTGGAAGGAGCTTTCGGACGAGCCCAAACTTGTGCCGAGGCTCATGAACCGGCTTGAGAAGCATTACCTGTTCAGCCTCTACCGCAAGGAAAAAAAGCACATAGACGACTACTGCCGGGAAATAGGCCTGAGGCCCGAAAGCGTGCTGGACCTGGGCTGCGCTACGGGCGAGCGGCTTTACCTCTTCCGCAAGGACGGCTGCCGCGTGCTGGGCGTGGAGATGTCCGAGGACATAATACAGGCTGAGAGGATATACGGAGTAAAGGTGGTGAACAGCAGCGTCGAGGACTTCCTGAGCGCGAAGGGCGAGAGCTTCGACCTGATAACCAACTACCACATCATAGAGCACTTCCACGACCCGGTTGAGGTACTCGAAGGCATGAGGGGCCGCCTGAACGACAACGGCCTGCTGGTAATCGAGACCCCCAACGCGGCCTCGGTGCAGTTCAGGCTGTTTAAAGAAAAGTGCTTTTTTATCGAGGCACCCAGACACCTGTACCTCTTCACGCCTGAGACGCTTGGCAAGGTCCTTGACAAGGCTGGCTTCAGGCTGGCTTACTACCACACTAAAAAGCCGTTTTTGAACCCGTCGCCGATGATACTGAGCCTTGTCCCGTCGCTCGAGACCCGCAGGATGCGTATCAACGAGCTTGAAGGCGGCGGCTTTTCGCTCACGAAGAGGCTTGCGCTTGCCGCAGGCGTGTTCGGGCTTGCGCCGCTCGCATACCTTGAGGCCGCGTCCGGCATGGGCGCTACCATCACCGCGTTCGCGGTGAAAAAACATTAAGGGGGCTGAATGAAAGTAGCGCTGGTCTCGCTGTCAAAAGACGCTTTCTACCTGCCCATAGGGCTTGTCTACATAGCCACGTACCTGGAGAAGAAAAAGGGGTTCAGCGACACCGTTATCGTAGACGCCCGGTTCGACGACATACACAAACGTCTCCAGGAGATCAAGCCGGACCTTGTCGGGATATCCGCAATGACCTTCCATTACTGCGAGGCGACTAAGCTGGCCGCAGAGATAAAAAAATACTCCAGGGCGCAGATAGCGGTAGGTGGTTTTCACGTGTCGCTGATGCCGCATTCGCTCCACGAGGCGTTCGACTTCGGCATCATGGGCGAAGGCGAGGAGACGTTCAGCGAGGTGGTGGAGGCGTTCGACAAACGGGGCCCGCTCGACAGCAAGGCGCTTTCCGGGATACCGGGGCTGGTCTTCAGGGATGAAAACGGCGGTATCGCCTTCAGCCCTGAAAGGCCGATGATACAAGACCTGGACGACATACCCGTACCGGACATGAAGTTCGTTGACAGGCGCTACTTCAAGCCGAGGGAGGAGGTGGGCCTCGGCATGATAGCGCCCTGCGGCCCGCTGCTCACCGCGCGCGGCTGTCCTTACAAGTGCGTCTTCTGTGCGGACGCCGCTTTCTGGAAACGGTACAGGTCCAATTCAGCCGAATACGTGGTGAAGAACATAGAACACCTGATGAACGATTGCGGCGTCAGTATAATAAACATCCATGATGACATGTTCAGCGTTAACAAAAAACGTATCCGGGAGATACGCGACCTGATGGGTGAGCGCGGCATACTCGGCAAGGTGACTTTCACCTGCAACGCGAGGTCGAACCACATCGACGACGAGATGTGCGAACTCCTTGCCAGCATGAACGTGAGGAACCTCTTCTTCGGTTTCGAGAGCGGCTCGGAGAAGGTGCTCAAGTACCTGAAGGTAGGCTCCACCACAGTCGAGAAGCATAAGGAGGCCATCAAGACCTGCAAGAGGCACGGCCTCATCGTCTATGGGAGCCTCATATTCGGGTCCCCAGGCGAGACGATACAGGACATGCGGGACAGCCTGGACTTCATAGACTACGCGATAAAGGAGAAGGCGGACGCGCTCTGGTCGTTCGTCGCCACCCCATACCCAAGGACCGGCTTCTGGGAGGAGGCCAAGAAACGCGGGAAGGTCAGCGACGACATGGACTGGGAAAAGTTCAACACCATGTCGCATTACGTGGTGGAAAACCCGCCGCTATCGGACGTGGACCCGGCTGAGTTCAAAAAGGTGTATGACGAGGCGAGACACAAGCTCAGGGGTATGCGCATTAGGCTGATGTGGAAGTTCGTACTGAAGACGCCCAAACTCAAGCTCGTCAGCCAGGTCATAAAGAACGTCCCGTATTACGCGGAACGCATCTACTACCAGATATTCCACTACTAACTTGCGCGAGGCCGTCGGAAGGGGACGAAGGTGAAAGGAAAAAGAGGGTTCCTATCGCTCATCCTGGGCGTGGCCGTTTTCGCTGGTATCCTCTATTCGGTCGGGTTCGGCAACACATGGCGCGCGTTTACCGGGGCAAGGTTCGGCTACATAGGGCTTACGCTTCTGTTTTTTGCGCTGGGTTCTTTCACCAGGCTTTATAAGTGGCTGTTGATGAGGGACCGCACGGAGGCGGACATCGGCTTTTCAGAGATGAACGGCATGTTCTTCTTCAGCAAGTTCTGGGGGCTTGTCTCCCCTATGAGGAGCGGGGAGGTCGCGCCCGCGCTCTTCGACCGTGGCGACGCCGCCCGGCGCGGCAAGCTGCTCTCCATAATACTCTATGACCGGGTCTTAGAGACCTGCCAGTCCCTCATCGTGTTCGTGGTCGTATTCTTCCTGCTCTACGGCAAGCTCTTTGACGTAAACGCCGGCTACGCGCTTGCCGGCATAACTGCGGCGCTTGCGCTTTTCGTATTTGTGCTGCTCTCGCGCGAGGCTGGAGAACGCGTCTTCGGCATGGCGGACGCGGCCCTCGCAATGTTCGGTGGCAGGAGGGCGGCCCGTAAACTCAGGGCCTTCTTAGATGGGGTCAAGGGCAGCATGGGGGAGTTCTATGCGGCCACCAGAAGCTGTTTTACGCCCTGGTTTTCGATTTACAACCTGTCCCTTACGTTCGTGGCCTGGGGGTTCGACCTCGCGTTCTGGGTGGTGATGTTCAAGGCCTTCTCTATAAACACCGAGCTGCTCGTGACCGTGACCTCGGTCATTGTGTATACGATGGTGGCGGCGGTGGCCCCGACCCCGAACGGGCTGGGGGTCAGCGACCTGAGCTTCGTCCTGATACTCGGACACTTCGGCTACTCAGGCGAGGTGGGTGGGGTGATAATACTCAGCCGTGTGCTCGTGCTGGGTTACACCTTCCTGGGCTACCTGTTGTTCGCCCCTAAGGCCACATGCAAGGAGGCGGCGTAGATGGCCTGCGTGGTATGCGGCGTGGAAAGCCTTGTCAGGCTCGTCATGTTCCAGGTGCCGTCCCGCTACGACGGAAGGCAATATCCGTTGTACAGGTGTGTCAGGTGTGGGCTTGTCAGGCCGGTGCCTCTTACGTACACCGAGGAGACGAAGTACGATGTCTACGACGACGAGGGCATAACGAAGTGCTACGACCCGAAGGCCAAGACGATAGATTTCGACTCGAAGGAGTACAGGGACTACTACAAGAACTTCGGCAGGTACAGGTTGTACGTGGAGAAGTACGCTATAACGGGCAGGCACCTGGACGTGGGCTGCGGCAGCGGCCACCTGATGAACATACTGAAAGGGTCGGGGCTTAAGTCCGAGGGCGTCGAGCTGAACGCGGGCATCCTTGCCTCGATGAGGGAGGCGGGCTTCACCGTGCACGACAGGGAGGTATGCGACCCGTATTACCCGGACGGGGCCTATGACCTGGTTACGCTCAGCCATGTAATGGAGCACATTGACGACGTGCGGGGGTTCACGGGCTGCGTCAACCGCATCACGAAGGAAGGCGGCTGGCTCATAATGGGGTTCCCGTACATATACGGGCTCATGCCGAGGCTTCTCAGGAGCCGATGGTACGGGCACGGCTCCGGACAGCACTTGAACTTCTTCTCGAAAGAGAGCATCACGATGCTCCTCAATAAGTCCGGGTTCGAGGTCGTGGACATTAAAGCCGAGAGCATGGACTACGCCCCGCTCGGACTGCCGGAGTTTATAAGGGCCATGATAGACCTCGTGTGCAGAGGTATAGCCGCGCTCGGGCTGGGCGACAACCTGTTCGTGGTGGCGAGGAAGGTGAGGGCTGCCGGATGAAGCTCTGCTTCGTCACATCGCACGGCGGGCACCTGGCCGAGGGCAAGCTGATAGCCGAGGGCCTGAAGGCCGACCACGATGTATTCTTCGTCACGGACAGCGACCTGCCGGTGGGCGGCGAAGACCGGGTGTATTACGTAAAGAGCTTCGTGCGTAACCCGTTCAGGGTGTTCGTCACGGCCTGGCAGGAACTGCGTATACTCATAAAGGAGAGGCCGGACGCGCTTGTATCCACAGGGGCCGAGGTCGCGCTCCCTATGTTCTACATGGGCAAACTGATATTCCGCCTGCCGACCGTGTACGTCGAGTGTAGCGCGCAGGTGGTTAGCCCATCGTTGACGGGCAGGCTCGTGTACCCCGTGGCGGACATGTTCCTGGTGCAGTGGGAGGGGCTACTCAGGCATTACGGGAAGAAGGCGTCTTACCGGGGCGGGTTCATATGATATACGTCACGGTGGGCAAGATGCCGCTTGGCTTCGACCGGCTGGTGATGGCCGCGGACGGGCTTGCCAAAACCATCGGCGAGGACGTCTTCATACAGGCGGGCAGTTCCTCTTATGTACCGGTGAACGCGCGGTACAAGGACTTCCTCGGCTTCGACGAGGCGGAAGCTCACCTGAGAGACGCCTCGCTCATTGTGTCGCACGCGGGCATCGGTACTATAATAGGAGCGCTTCGTTCCGGCACGCCCATCGTCGTAGTGCCGCGCAGGGAGCGGTACAAGGAGCATTTCAACGACCACCAGATGGAGGTGGCGGATGCGATAGAGGGCAGGCCGGGCGTCAGGGTCGTGCACGATATAGCGGAACTCAGGGAGGCGGTCGAGGCCATGCGCCGCATGAAGGGGAGCATCGCACCCGGCAGGCCCGGCGAGGGTATAATAAAGGCGGTAGCGGAGTTTTTGGAGAGGGGATTGTAGGCGCACGTGACTTGCGGAGGATGCGGCATTTTTAGAGCCGTCATCTTGAGCGTAAAAAGTGACTTTGCAGAAACAGCTAATTTGCGAATAATGACGGCTCTAAAAATGATGCATCCGCCGCATAGCGGACATAACCGAATGAAAGTCTCGATAGTAATACCGGCGTACAACGCCGAGAAGACAATAGGCCAGGCTGTAGGCGCGGCGCTCTCTCAGGGCTGCCCCGACTGCGAGGTCATCGTGGTGGACGACGGGAGCACGGACGGCACGCAGGACGCGGTTAAGCGCTATCCGTTCGCAAAGTACGTCAGGCAGGACAACGCAGGCCCTGCGTCTGCGAGAAACGCAGGCTGGCGCGCATCCGTGGGCGAGGTAATAATGTTCACCGACTCGGACTGCGTGCCGCAGCCGGGCTGGGCGAGGGCGCTTGCGGCGGGCTTCACGGAGGACACGGTAGGCGCGGTGACGGGCTCATACGACATAGCAAACCCGGACGACCTGCTGCCCATGCTCATACACGAAGAGATCAAGGACAGGCACGCGGGTTACAAGGATACGGTCAAGTTCTTCGGCTCCTACAACGTGGCCCTGCGGCGTAGCGTGCTTGAGGAGACCGGCGGCTTCGACGAGACTTACAGGCGTGCATCCGGCGAGGACAACGACCTAAGCTACAGGGTAACAAAGCGCGGGTACAAGATTGCATTCGCGGCGGGCTCGCTCGTAAGCCACTACCACACGAGCCGCCTGTGGAAATATTTAAAGGAGCAGTATACCCACGGGTACTGGCGCATGAAGCTCTATAAGGCGCACCCGGACATGGCGGGCGGCGACGACTACACGCGCATCAAGGACGTGGTCGAGCCTCCGCTTGCGCTCACGAGCCTGGGGTCAGTATTGCTGCTCCCGTTTACGCCATTGTTGTTAGCGGCGGCGGTACTGCTCCTCGCGCTCATACAGGTACCGGCTGCGGTCAGGATAGCCGCGCGGCGCAGGGACGCGTCGGGACTGTTACTCGCGCCGGTTACGTTTTTTAGGGGCTATGCGAGGGGTATGGGCATGCTGGCCGGTGCGGTACGCTTCTTCATCATCGAGGGTTCAAGATGAAATTCTTAGCCATAGTGCCTTGCTACAACGAGGAGACTACGGTAGGCGACGTGGTGCGCGGCATCAGGCAGGCAAGGCCCGACGCGGACGTGCTCGTGATAAACGACGGTTCGACTGACGGCACGGCCAAGGCCGCGTCTGACGCAGGCGCGCATGTGGTTACGATGCCTTTCAATGTGGGCATAGGCGCGGCCATGCAGACGGGCTACCGCTACGCGCGCTCAGGCGGGTACGACGTCGCCGCGCAGGTGGACGGGGACGGTCAGCACGACCCGGCACAGCTTGGGCTGATACTTGCGCCTATAGTCTCCGGCGCTGCGGACATCGTAGTAGGTTCGCGGTTCCTCGGCGGCGAAGGGTTCAAGTCCACGCCCATGCGAAGGCTCGGCATCAACATGTTCTCCGGCGTGCTCTCGCTTCTCACCGGGGAGAAGGTGGCCGACCCGACATCGGGTTTTCGGGCCGCAAACCGCCGCGTGATTAACCTGTTCGCGGAGCTGTACCCGGAGGACTACCCGGAGGTGGAGAGCCTGCTGCTCGCGCACCTGGCGGGTCTCAAGGTGAAAGAGGAGCAGGTGACCATGCGTGCGCGGGCGGGCGGCCGCTCTTCCATCACCCCGGTGCGGTCCGCGTATTACATGATAAAGGTGATGATGGTGCTCTTTATATGGCTCGTCAGGAAGAGGCCGGAGACGGAGGTGTGATATGGAGACAAGGCTTGCGATAGTGTCGCTTCTGGGGAGCGCGGCCCTTTTCGTGTTCGTGCTGGAGCTTGTCAGGAGGCGGAGGCTGAAGGAGAAGTATTCGCTCCTCTGGCTATTCACCGCGCTATGCCTCCTCCTGCTTGCAGTCTCGAAGGGCCTGATGGACAGGCTGAGCGCAATGATGGGGATATATTACTCGCCGTCGGCGTTCTTCCTGCTTGCGTTTATTTTCATGATGCTGATCGCGCTCCAGTTCTCGGTGGTCATATCGAGGCTATCCGAGCGGAACAAGGTGCTCGCGCAGGAGATGGCGCTATTGAAGCTGAAAGTGGAGGAGATGGAGAAGAGGGGTCAATAATAAGCCAACACCGTCAGCACGACCGCCGCGCCGAGCATGAACGCCGCTACTACCGCAGACGGGACCCTGTCCCTGAGCCTCCTGGAAGATGTATTCTCCATGAAAGGCAGCGCGAACATGAAGTATAGCGCGGCCACAGGTATCAACACCACGCCCAGGAATGCCCACCTGCCGGGGAAGTATTTAAGGAGCTGGTACAGGAAAAGGAAGTACCACTCAGGCAGCGGCTGGAAGTTCCTTGAGAAGTCTACCGGCCTGCCCGCCCTCGGCGCGAACAGGTACGACAGCACCAACACTACTTCGAGCGCAATCAGGCATACCGCTAATATCTCGAAGAGGTAGTCGGGGTAGAACTTTTTTTCGCGCCTGTCGTCCATCCTACAGCCCCCCGCTTATCCCCTGCCTGCGTATCATGTGGAAGTGCGCCCACAGCATGAACAGCGTGGCCGTCGGCAGTATGTACACGTGCATCACATAGAACCTCAGAAGCGTCACGCCGGTTACGTCGTCTCCGCCGCGTATTATCCTCACGAGGAAATCGCCCGCAAGCGGCGCAGTCCCCGGCATCGCAGTGCCCACGGTGGTCGCCCAGTAGGCCTTCTGGTCCCACGGCAGTAGATACCCTGAAAACCCGAACGCCATCGTGACTACAAAGAGCGACATCCCGACCACCCAGTTGAACTCGCGGGGCGCCTTGTACGAGCCGGTGACGTAGACCCGTATCATATGCGCCAGCACCGCCGCCACCATACCGGACGCCGCCCATATGTGTACCGAGCGCATCAGCCAGCCGAGCGGGAGCGTGTCGTCTATGAAGCGTATCGAACCGTATGCCTCCTGCGCGGAGGGGACGTAGTACAACGATAGTATGACGCCGGTGAAGGTGAGCAGTATGAACAAGAAGAAGGTCACGCCGCCGAAGCAGTAGAAGTAGTTTACGCCGGGCGGCAGCCTGCGCTCGAATATGCGGCGGTAGTGTTTTGTGAAGCCTATCCGTTCGTAGATGCGGTTCATGCGGTCAACCTCATAACATAAACCCGACGGCTATCGTACTGCCTTCTACCCTGACCGGGAGCCTGACGAGCGGAGCGGGCGGCGGGCCTGCTATTACCCTGCCCTCTATGTCGTATTTTCCGCCGTGGCACGGGCAGATGAACTCGCCCTTGATGCGGTTGAAGTTCACGAGGCAGCTCAGGTGCGTGCAGGTGGCCGAGAGCACGGTTAGCGCGCCAGCCGCGTCGCGTTTAATGAACACCCGTGTGTCCGGCCTGTCTCCGCCACGCAAGTTCAGTTCAACCTTTATCACCCCGACCTCCGGCATGTCTTCGACCGGAACTGCGGGTATATATTTAAGTGCCTTCTTCCTGCCTCGCCTGGACGACACCAACTCATACACGGGCCAGACAGCCGCCGCCGCGAGTACTCCTGCGACAGCCCATAACCCCCAGGTCAGCGCGTCCCTGCGGGTGGGGCAGGGCTTGTTGTTACATGTGTTGTCTTTGTGCATTTAGTAGTATGCTTGTAGAGAAAGGGCGGTGTCGTTATTTAGACAAAATCCCTGAGTCGGGAGTTTTCGGAGTTGCCCGAAAACAGGCGTCAGCTTGTTTGAGGGTTACTCCAAAATGCTGCGGCGAATATTTTGGCTACAATAATAACACCACCCTGATACTTCACTATCACTCGTATCTCTTCACCTCGAAGCGGTGTATGATTACCGGTTCGGTCAGGTCTATCCCGGCCTTGCGCTTCGCTATGGCTATCTGGTCGCCTACGGTGTCAACGCCGTCCAGGTCCGGGAGCAGGAGCCCCCTCCTGTGTCCGGACTGCACTATGACGCCGTATTTTTTAGGGTCGAGGTCTTTGATGCTTTTGACGGGTTCGGGCGCGGATAGCACGTCCACGGAGTAGTCCAGCCCGTCCATCTCCCCGCACTCCACGCAGGCGAAGCGGGGGTCCTCGGTAGCTGCGGATACGGCGTTTCTGATTATCTCCTCGGCCACGTTGTCGGTGGTGGGCATGAAGGTGCCGATGCAGCCGCGAAGCTCCCCGTCTTTCTTGAGGCAGACGAACACCCCGGCCTTCTCGGTCATCTCCGGGGTGAGTATTTCCGGCGGGCGCATCCGCCTGTTGTGCTGCACGAAGGACTCGATGGAGTCAACGGCAAGCTGCACAAGCGGGTGGCGCTCCTTTTTTTTCACATCTCCCTCTCGACCACGTAGTCGGCGACTGCGAAGAGCGCGTCTTTGTGCGGAGATGGCGGGAACACTGTGAGGCGGCCCTTGGCGCTCTGTATGCAGCCCATTGCCCTGTCCACCGCGTATTCTATAGAGCGGTACTGTCTCATCAGGGAGAGTATGAAATCTAGGCCGTCTTTTTTTAAGAACTGGCCGGAGATGACGTCCTTTATCCGGTCCGCCTCCTCGGGCTTGCTCGTGTGTATCAGGTGTATCAGCGGCAGGGTGAGCTTGCCTTCCTCCAAATCTTTGCCGAGCGCCTTGCCCAGCTTTGCCTGGTCCGCCGAGTAGTCTAACGCGTCGTCGAGGAGCTGGAATGCGAAGCCTATGTCCATGCCGAAGCCCGCGAGGGCCTCTTCTTTTTCCTCCGGCAGGCGTGCGAGCACCGCGCCCAGCCGGCACGCGGCGGACATCAGCGCTGCTGTCTTGGCCGAGATGACCTCAAGGTACTCCTCCTCGGTTATCTCCGGGTCTCCGAGCTTCAGGAGCTGTAGTATCTCGCCCTCGGACATCAGGCGGGTGGTGTTCGATAGTATGTCCATCACGCGCTGGTCTTCCAGGCGCACCGCCTGGTAGAGGGCCTTCGAGTAGAGGTAGTCGCCGACCAGTATGCTTGCCTGGTTGCCCCAGAGGTTGTTGGCGGAGGGCCTGCCGCGCCGCAAGTCTGCGCCGTCCACCACGTCGTCGTGGAGCAGGCTCGCCGTGTGTATGAACTCGACCGTGGCGGCCAGGTGCACCGCGTCCGGGCCTGCGCTCCCGCAGAGGTTTGCGGACACCATGGTGAGCAGAGGGCGTATGCGCTTGCCGCCGCCCTGGAGCAGGTAGCCGCCCACCTGACGGACCAGCATCGCCCTCGATTCGAGGTTCGCGTGTACCTGTTCCTCGACCCTTTTCAGGTCCTCTTTGTAGCTCTCAAGCACGTCGGTTATGGTCATATTATCCTTGCAAGAAGGCACACGCCCGTTATGGAAAAACCACGCAACCTCTTGCAAATAATAGGGTATGGGGCCAGCTTTGTCAAGCTATTTTTCCCCGGCGGTACACCGTCCGCCCAGTATCTGACGCACCCGCGCAGTGGTCAGCCGGTGCTTACGGGCCAACTCCGTGATGTTGGCCCCGTTGAACTCGCGCCGTATGTTGATGTCGCGCCAGTTCCTCATGGCCGACTCTATCTTCGGGAGGTAAAGGCTCATCCCGCCGAACTCGCGCCCGAGGGCGAGCGCCCCGTCGAGGCCGACCGTGTTTACAAGGTCCTGGTATATCTCCGGCAGGAGGTCTACTGGTATGTTCTGTGTGGCCATACGTACCGCCTTTCTTTAGTGCGTTGTGCTAAAGTAAAATTTATTGCATGGGTTGGAGTATAGACTATATAAATTACGCTGTCAATAAAAAAATGGATAAAGATTTGGAAACTTGACTTACGGCACCGATTGTTATAATGTCAGACGGACTATACACGCACACAACCAAAGAGAACGAGTTGACCATAATAGCCAGCGGCGGTACGGACATAGGCAGGAAGAGGCGCCACAACGAGGACAGCTTCGGCGTGTATGACGAGCTCGGCCTTTACCTCGTGGCGGACGGCATGGGCGGACATGCCGCAGGCGAGGTCGCAAGCCAGGCGGCAGTGAAGATACTGAGGGACTTCATGGACGCGACCGTGGTCCCGGACGAGATAACGTGGCCGTTCGAGCGGGACGGGAACTTGAGCATGACCGCGAACAGGCTCGTTGTCGGCATAAGGCTTGCCAACAGGGTCATCCTCGACCGCGCAAAGATTAAGCCCGAATTGAAGGGCATGGGTACGACTATAGTAGCCGCCGTCCTTGAAGGCGACAGGCTCCACATCGCGCACGTGGGGGATTCGCGCGCATACCGCTTCAGCGGAGGCACCCTCGCCCGCGTGACGGTTGACCACTCATTCGTGGAGGAGCAGGTGAGCGCGGGCATAATGAGCGCGGAGCAGGCGCGCACGCACCCGCTGAGGAACGTCATCACGCGCGCCCTGGGCGTGCGTGATGACATGAAGGTAGACATAAACGGCTTTGACCTTGTGCCGGGCGACATGTACCTTTTCTGCAGCGACGGGCTTTCCGGGATGCTTGGGGAGCCGGAGATAACCCAGACGCTCATGGAGCACACGTCCGACCTGGACGCATGCATACAGGAACTCATCCGCCGTGCGAACGAAAAGGGCGGAGACGACAACATCACCGCAGTACTGCTCAGGGTAGCCTGACGCGCGCTTTCTTTCTGCGCAAATATCAGCTTTAGCCAAAAACCCATTCTGCCGATATAATATTAGGTGCAAGGTGTGTTTTCCCTTTAACCATATTATACAGGCGGTAGCCCCGTGAGCGAAAAGGCATGCACCAGGAAGGCGGATAAAGTACTGTGGATAGGGCTGGCCGCCGGTGTATCGTTCTGGTTTATAGACTCGGTCGTGGACTTCATTTTCTTCGACGACGAGACGATCAGCAGCGAGGTGTTCTCACCGGGGCCTGAAGAGGTCTGGCTGAGGCTCGTCATACTGTCCCTCTTCATCGCCTTCGGTGTATACGCGAGGGCCGCGGTTAGTAAAGAGGCCGCGCTCAGGGAGGCCGAGGAACATGCCCGCGCGGCCACCGAGGCCGCCATGGAAAAAGTTAGGGCATCGTACGACTTCCTCCAGTCAGTGATAGACGGGGTCGCCGAGCCTATGATGGTCGTCGGTATGGACTACTCCGTGTCGATGATGAACAAGGCCGCCCGCATGCTCTCGCCCCACCCGGACGTATGGCAGGGCGTCACAGGCGTTACGCCCATGTGCTTCGACATATACCCGGGTGGATGCAGCGCATGCTCAAACCGGAGGGGGCACCCCTGTCCGCTCGACCTCGTCCATGAGACGGAGGCAACGGTCTCCGTGGAAAAGGAGTACAAAGGGGCGGACGGTCAGGCAAGGCATATGGAAATATTAGCCTCTCCTCTATTCGGCCCGGACGGCGGCGTAGCCGCCGTGGTGGAATGCTTCCGGGACGTCACCGACCGCAAGCTTGTCGAGGAGATGCAGAACGCGCACGAGCGGCACCTGGACCACATCGCCCACCACGACGTACTGACCGGTCTGCCCAACCGCGCCCTGTTCAACTCCAGGTTCGCCGAAGGCGTCTTACGTGCGCGCATGGATGGCCATAAGTCTGCGGTGCTCCTTCTGGACCTGGACAGGTTCAAGGAGGTCAACGACACGATGGGGCATTCTGCCGGGGACAAGCTCCTGCAGGCGGTGTCTGGGAGGGTTGCCGGATGCCTCAGAGAAAGCGACTGCGCCGCGAGGCTCGGCGGAGACGAGTTCACAGTATTGATGCCGGTCATATCGCACCAGGATGACGCGGCGATGCTCGCCCAGAGGATAGTGGAGGCGCTGGCCGCGCCTTTTAATATCGAGGGCCGTAACTGCTCCATAACAACAAGTATCGGGGTGGCGATATACCCCGACGACGGCGCCGACATCCACACACTTCTGAAGCGCGCGGACAAAGCGCTCTACCGCGCCAAGGAGCTTGGCAGGAACAACTTCCAGCTATACAGCCTGGACGACGTCGTCAGTGACGGTGGAACAGGTAGTGTGAGTGCATGTGCCGGTGCGTAGTCTGGCCGTGCAGGTGGACGTGCTCGTGTATCAGGTTCACCCGGAGCAGCATCTCCTGGTCGGCAAGCACGTCCTCCGCCTTGCCAACCCGCTCCACCGTGTGCCCCTCGGTCAGCACCGCCACGTCCGTGTTAAGCTCGGATACTAAGGACAGGTCGTGAGTCGCTATGACTATAGTCTTGCCAGCCTCATTGAGCCTCAGCATCAGCTCCACAAGAAAGCACTCGGTCTTTGGGTCGAGCCCGTTTGTCGGCTCGTCCAGGAGCAGCACCTCCGGGTTCATGGTGAGCACCGAGCCCAGGGACACCCTTTTCTTCTCGCCGCCTGAGAGCATGTACGACGGCCTGTCCTTCAGGCCCTCAATGCCGAGCATGGCCATCACCTCGTGCGCCCTGCCCTCCGTCTCCTCGTGGGACAGGCCAAGCTGCGCCGGGCCGAACGTAAGCTCGTCCATCACCGTGGGTGAAAATAACTGCACGTCGGAGTCCTGGAATACGTAACCTACACGCTCCCTGAACTGTCTGAGGAACGCCTTGTCCTGTAGGGTCTTTTCGCTGACCTCGTCCCCCCTGAACGTCAGCCTGCCCTTTGATGGGTGGATGAGCCCGTCGAGCATCTGGAGTAACGTGGACTTCCCGCTCCCGTTAGAGCCTATTATGGCGAACCGACCGCCCTCCGGTATAGAGAGGTCCACGTCCACGAGCGCGGGAATCTTGCCGTAGTAGCTGTAGCTTACGCCTTCCGCCTTCAGTATGTCAGACAAGTTTACCTCACACAAAAATTAAAACCGCCCCAGCCACAAAAGCCACCGCCCCGGCCGCATAGTCCATGCCCTTCGGCCTGCCGAAGCCCGCAAGCCTGACCTCGCCAGTGAAGCCCCGGGAGAGCATCGCCTTGTACAGCTCCTCGCAACGCCCTTGAGTCTTCTTGAACATCATAGCCATCCTGCCCGCTATCCAACTGCGCGCATGCGACCCGCCCACGGAGCCGGTCAACCGGCTTTTCTTTGCAAGGTGCATGTCCTCCACCGTCCTCGCGAATATCAGGATGTACTTGTATGTGAGGTTCAATATCATCAGGAACGTGTCGGGGACCCTGAAGACCTTGAGCGCGCGCACCACCTCCGTGAACGGTGTGGTGTACAGCAGCAGGAATGACAGAGACAGCGAGTTCACCACCCTCATCGTGAGCCTTGCCACCCCGAGCATCCCCGTACTCGTAAGCCCTATCTCGGCTGGTACGTGATATATCCAGAGGTCGTAGGGCCGTGACAGGTGTACGAGGGGCACGGCCACGTCGCCCTTGACGATAATGTTAAGCGAAGAGGGAAGCGCTATAAGAAAACCGAACACGAACCCAAGTACAAGCACCCGCCTGTAATACGCCTGGAGGTCGAGCCGGGAGGCCACCGCCAGCACGAATACCCCTGCGGCAATCGCCGCCTGCGGGGCCAGGTCGCGCTTGAGGCTCACGATGACCAGGAAAAACGCGGTGGCCAGCACCTTCACCCTCGCGTCCAGCCCTTGCAGCAGGCCTTTGCGGGACGCGGTCTCCCACTGCATGTAGGTGGTCTTTATGACGTTTGCCACGTGGTGGATGCCCTTGTCGATAAAAGGCGTGGTGGCCCTGCCGCCGCTTTGCCTTCCAAGGAAAAGCCTTGTCAGAAGGTAGACGGCTCCAACCGATACGGCGACGCCTGTCAGGGCCGAAAGTACGTAGGACACGCCCCCCGGCAGGGTGGAGGCACCGCCGGTGGTGTAGTCCGGGAGCGGGGCCTTCCATAGCTCGCCGAGCCTCCTCATACCCTCCGGCAGGTAGCCTGTCAGCTTCCTGAGTTCCTCCGGGCCCCATTCACCCCATGCCCCGCCCGCGTTAAAGACGCTGGGCAGGTACAAGCCGAGCGGCGTTAAAAGCGCGACCGCCGCAATCGCGACCCAGAGCGCCCTCCTGAACTTCGCCGAGTCCCGATGGGTGGCGTACGCATGGCCTGGCACACTTTCGAAGAAGTATCCCGCCATGAGCATAGTTACGATGCCCTCGACAGGGCCCAAGAAAAATATGTGGCCCACGGCCATCGCGGGTAGCGCTACCGAAAGAGGGTAGGGCGAGTAAAGCGGCGTGCCGTCTGCTGCGGCAGCTATGATGGGCTGTATGCCGAACTCGACACCGGTGAATATTGCAGCCGCCACAAGGCCCGCGTACCCCGAAAGAAACGCCGCCGCGTAGAGCCGCGCACCGCCCTTCGCGCTGCCGTTGACAAGCCTGAACACGTAGTAGGACACAAACGGCAACACGATAGCCATGTTGAAGCAGTTGGCCCCGATGGCCGTGACGCCGCCATCCCCGAAGACCGCCGCCTGTATGATGAGCACCACGGACACTGCGACCACGGCAGTCCACGGGCCGAGCAGTATGGCTATTATGGCTCCGCCCACCGCGTGGCCGGAGGTGCCGCCGGGTATGGGTATGTTGAACATCATTATGAGGAAGGAGAAGGCCGCAGCCATCGAGAGGTACGGCACCTGCTTGACGGAGAGGGACTTCTTCATCTTCCTCAAGCCCACCGCCCAGAACCCCGCCGACACGCCGAAAAGAGGCGCGTACGTCTGCGGGCTCAGGTATCCGTCCGGTATGTGCATGTTGCTCCTTAAAGGCTTCGGTATTACTATTTTTAAAATAATATGCTTAGGGGGTTTATGTCAAGGGAAAAACGCCCAACAAATCCCTTCACTTTTCCGACCCGACCGGGTAAACTATCCCAATGGACATCCGCACCCTCTTAAACCCGGCCACATCCGAATACGACGCATACGAGGTACTGTCAAGCCACGGCTTCACGGACGCGGCGAAGGCGCTTGCCAACCTGCGGCTTCTGGCCGAAGGGGTGGACGGCCCGGCCCTGACGGACGTGCTGACCGCGCTCATGGGGGCCTGCTCGCTCTCTGCGGACCCGGACGCATGCCTGAATAACTTCGAGCGCGTATCCGCCGCCTGCGACTCCCGCGCCTCTTTCCTCGG
>Ga0334722_10003389_pt1 | contig 17201 bp, 10 predicted proteins | sample C3_bottom_MG_FD_207210 | JGI IMG/M metagenome (GOLD analysis project Ga0334722, IMG submission 207210) | Sediment microbial communities from Yellowstone Lake, YNP, Wyoming, USA - C3_bottom | ecosystem: Environmental > Aquatic > Freshwater > Lake > Sediment | place: USA: Wyoming | collected...
CGGTCACGGTAGTGGTCGCAGTGCTGTGAGAATCTTTTTCTTTCTCCTTTTCTTTCTGATTCTTCTTCTGTACTGGGTAGGTTGTCGTGCTAGCTACCGTGACGGGGCCGCTCTCGTCAGTACCAGTGAACATAATCGACTTGGTCGTGGTACTGAAGGAGAGCTGTATCTCGGGCGGCGTGGTGTCGAGCGTGACCGTACCGCCGAGTTTGGACGCGAGAGTGATGTCGACAATGCCGTCGCCGTTTTTATCTATCTTCATCGGCGAGAGGGTCGAGATATCGGACTGCACCTCAAGAGCCACCTTGGTGCTTGGTGTAGTCGGAATATCTTTAAAAGTAGTACTCGACGTGAGTGTGTTGCCGCTGTACTGGTCGACGTTGAAGGTGAAGGTGCCCGTCGCGTAGCCGTCCATCAAGATATGCACTGGAGTCGCGGCGTCTGAGAAGAGGTACTTCACGTCGCCAAACTCGGTGTAATAGGTGCCGGGGATTTGTTCCTCGACTTGTCCGGTACTGGTCGAGACACCCGTGTGACGACCAGCATCGTCGTAGAGATCGAGCGTGAGTGGTGAATGAAGAGCGTAACGGAGACGGAGAGTAGAAGCAGGTGGTGCTTCGGTAGAGAGATAGGTGTAATCAGAAAGGGGTTTGGTGGTATTGGTGATTTGATCGGAAAGGAAACTGAGAAGTTGTGTGGCTTCGAGAATTCTAGAATGATTGAATGGGAAAAGACCAAAACCAGAAGAGAATCCATTATCTTTGTTATATCGTTGCAGATCCACCCAATAATTCACCGCGCCTGTGGTAGTGCTGGTCCAGAGTGCGCTCGGGACGACGACTGTGCCGTCACCGTCTACGGTGAAGTTGGGTTCTGCGTGAGCGACTGCATCTTTCTTTTTATACGTAATGCCCGACACAGTTGTCGGCACTCCCCATCCGGCGATTTGTATGAGTTCTACGCCGGCGGGTGGCGTCCAATTGTCCAGATTGGCGTGTACTGCCTCGGCACTTGAGAGGAGCGTGCCGCTTGCTTGTATCGGTTGGTTGATATCGCCAGTCTGCGCGTCGACTCTCCCATACGAGTCGGTGAGAAAGGTGTGCAAGGTCTCTTGCGAATGCACTGTCGCGCCGTAGCGAGCGACCCAGTCTGGGAGCGACGCATCGAAGGAGACAGCAGGGTCGTCGACTCGTGCGAAGTATTGTGCCGAAGGCAAGAGGTTATACGCCATGGGCGAGGTGCTCGCAAATGTCCGCGCGGTCGACTGGCTGACTGCAAGACCGCCGCCGAAGGATTGCCCGTGTCCGTGCATGTCCGCGGCGACGGCCGCAGGCGTACCCGCCTGCGGCACGGCGACGAAAATCATTTTGTCGATAAGCGCTGAGGCTCCTGTGCCGAGCAATTGTGTCAACCGTTTCGCTACGAGCCCGCCGTTAGAGTGCGCCACAATGGTCACCTTCTTCGTCTTCGAGGTCGCGGCGAGGTGTTTGAGCTCTTGGATAATATAGGGCGTGTTGGTGGCATCAAGATACGAGATATTCGTACCGGTCTGCTTCCCTTGAGTGAGGATGTCGTCGAGCGAGAGTCGCCAGTCGTACGGGTCTGCTTCCCACTCGTTCAGCGTACCGGCAGTGACGAGACCATCCATCTTCGTGATAAATGATTTATAAATGTTCGCGCCCGTGACGGGCGTCTCGTCTATCACCTCTCCCATTTTGGTATACACATCTGTCCGCATACTCTTCCCTTCCTTCGTGAGATAGAGGTCGTGCAAGGTGTCGAAGAGCCCTGGCTCCCACAACTTTTTCTCGCCACTTCCCTCAGGGCGATACAGACGACTCGACTCGATACCGGGCAAGAAGAGGACGTTTGAAGCGCAGGCGCCGGGGACGGCACAAGGGTCGGGTGGTGGGATGTCGGCACCGTACACGGTGAAATTCGCTCGATAGCCATTACCCATTACTCCTGGGTAATCAGTCCCTTCAAACATTCCGTCTCGGATAGGCCAGAGCATGATCGAATCCGGTCCCCCACTGTCAGTACTCATGCCGATATTGCACTGGGTGCCGGTAAAAGGACCGAAGGTGACCATTGGCGCGTACGGGTCCCTCGGTGTATGTGTTATCCCCCACTCGTCCATAGTCTTCACTGGTGTCTGACAGTCGAGCATTCGACCGAAATAATAATTAACCAGTTTGAGCTGGAACGTCTCAGCACCGGAGAGCGCATAGCGATAGACCGCTGCAGGGAACGCAACACTGGAGAGTGTCCCCGCCGCTATAAGATAACTGGGGTCATTGAGCACCAAGTTCCCGCCGAGCCACATCGTATACGGTTGCGAGACACCTGAATTTCGAGAAATGATTGAGGGAGTCGCCCGAGCAGAAAGCGGTGCTGCGCCCCACACGAGCGTGCAGCTGAAGAGTAATAACGCGACGTATCTGACGCGCATTATTACCAAAATATCATCGCCTCATCACACACACATACGTTATGCACATTTGATTGACACTTAGTGTCAATCAAATCGAACATCGCTTAACTAAATTCTGAAGTGAGCTGATCAAGCCGATACAACATTGTTTCTTGTGCAAATTCTCTGAACGATTCAGGTGTATCAAATAATTCCCCTATCAAATCTTTTGTAATGATTGGTGAGTTATATTCGCCCGCATAGGTTCCAAGACTACTTAAAGGATTATTGGCAACTTCCCCATATGCGTCATCAAAATTCTCAATCGCCCGCTGTAGTCCCCCCGGATAAAGTTCAAAAGGATTTTTCACCATCACATACATCGCAAGATTGCGAAAATCTGAATCTTCTTCAATCGTACGCGATTTAAAAGTCCCTTGGAATAAGCTCCCGCTTTCATCATATTTTTCGTTGATGAATTTTGAATATGCCATGCTAACACGATGCATAAATTTACTTGTACCTCCCTCAATGATTTCTTTAATAATTAAATGCAAATGGTTCGGCATAATACTGAAGGCCAAGATTGAGACGATTGGATTCCTCTCTCCCCAGGCGTCAGGCCATTGAAAGTGCTGTGGATTCCCGAACTTCTTGAGTTCGCGTCTCCAATTGTCGGGCATCCGGTCTGCGTGATTGAAATAATAGAGATTAAGAAGCAGTTGATGCAGATCGTTTATCTCTCGATAAATGGGCAGTTTCTTCGCCCCGCGATTGTATACGTGTAGATACGAATCGACACTGAAAGCCTGTCGAGCCATTGTATTCATAATCACCTGATAAATACTTAGTGTCCATCAGGTGCATGTGGAGATTGTAATAAACACTTCCTTGTAGACCCATTTGATTGACACTAAGTGTCAATCAAATGGGTTAAGGGGTTAGGTAATGATTTCCCAGCCGTCGGCGAGGAGCGATTCGGCTTTTTTAAATTTGAGTGTTTGTGTTGCGTCGCCCTTTTTAATCGTGACGAAATCGTTTCGGCCATGCTCGGCTGTGTGCACAATCGGCATCGGTGCAGAACCTTCTTCCTTCCCTGCGGCGAGGAGTGCCTCACGCGTTTTCGCTTCTTCTGCACGGATACGCGCGTCGTCGGCATTTTGCATATGTGGGAGGGCTTCGACGACTGCCGCTTTAATATTCTCTTCAAGCTGACGGAAACGCATGAGTCCTTCGCGGCGATACTCTATCAAGGGGTCGCGCTGCCCGTACGCACGGAGCGAGACCGAACGGCGGAGGTAGTCCATCGTCTCGAGATGTTCGAGCCAGAAGGTATCGACAACCTGCAGGAGAAGGCGACGGACATGTGAGACGAAAGTATCGCCAAACTCGACCTTCTTCGCTTCGAGTGCTGCGAGTACCACTTCCCCTTCGCCCAAGAGTTCACGAATAAGCGCCTCGACGTCTGCATCACTGCCCAGAAGTGCGGCGCGGCGGCGCGCGTAAATCGCGAGACGCTGTGTGTTCATCACATCGTCGTACGCGAGCACTTGTTTGCGCGAGTCGAAGTTGAATCCTTCAATGCGTCCTTGTGCGGTCTCAAGCGAGCGCGTAATCATCCCGCTCTCAATCGGTTCGTCTTCGGGGATGCCGAAACGGCCCATCACCTTCTTCAAGGTCTCGGCCGCAAAGACGCGCATGAGCTTGTCTTCGAGAGAGACAAAGAATCTCGTCTCGCCGGGGTCCCCTTGGCGACCTGAGCGACCGCGAAGCTGATTGTCGATGCGGCGCGCGTCGTGCCGTTCGGTACCGATGACCATAAGGCCACCCTTCTCGATAACCGAGGCGCGCGCTTCAGGAGTGGCGAGCGCGCCGCCGAGCTTGATGTCGACACCGCGTCCGGCAAGGTTTGTCGCCACCGTCACCCTTCCCTCCTTCCCTGCTTCGGCGATAATCTCTCCCTCACGTTCATGATTCTTTGCGTTCAACACTTCGTGCGGTACACCCTCAGCAGTAAGAAACGAACTGACCGTTTCGTTGTCTTCGATAGAGACGGTGCCGACCAAGACCGGCTGACCTTTTGTATGACGCTCCTTCACTGCACGTGCGACGGCACGATACTTCCCCGTAGAAGTCTGGAAGATAAGGTCGTCATAGTCCTTGCGTGCCGCCGGTTTGTTGGTCGGCACCACGACGACTTCAAGCCGGTACACGGTATAAAACTCTTCTTCAGAAGAGAGCGCCGTACCGGTCATGCCCGCGAGCCGCTTGTACATACGGAAGAGATTCTGGAATGTCACCGTCGCGTAGGTCCGCGTCTCTTCCTGCACCCGTACCCCTTCTTTCGCTTCTATCGCCTGATGCAAGCCTTCTGACCAGCGGCGGCCTGGTTGGAGCCGGCCAGTAAATTCGTCCACAATAACAATCTCGCCATCGCGCACCACGTACTCCTTATCAATATGGAAAAGGGCCTTCGCACGAACTGCTGTCTCGAGGTGATGCGCGTATTTCATCCCGCCTTCGGTATAGAGATTTTCAAGACCGAGTGCTTCTTCGGCTTTGCGAATGCCTTCTTCGGTAATCTGTATGGCCTTCTGTTTTTCATCAATCGTGTAGTCAGTATCTTCATGCAAGTTGAGAACAATTCCGGCGAAGCGTTCATACAGCGATTGCGAGTCTCCGGCGGGTCCGCTGATGATGAGCGGTGTGCGTGCTTCGTCGATCAAGATAGAGTCAACTTCGTCGATGATTGCGTAGTGATACCCTCGCTGTACGATTTGCGACGCATCGTACGCCGTATTGTCGCGTAAGTAATCGAAGCCGAGCTCGTTGTTGGTGACGTAGGTAATATCGGCGGCATACGCATCTTTTTTATTCACCGGATGAAGATAGTCATAAAACACTTTGAACGAACCTGCAGCGTCGCGCTCTTTGTCTTCTTCTTTCTCTACATGCGACGGGTCGTATCGATAGGCACCCGTGCTGGTGACGACACCGACCGAGAGTCCGAGATAGTGATACACCTGCCCCATCCACGCGCCGTCGCGACGAGCGAGATAGTCGTTCACAGTGACGACTTGCACGCCCTTCCCTGCAAGTGCATGGAACGTCGCCGGAAGTGTGGCGACAAGTGTCTTACCCTCGCCAGTACGCATCTCCGCAATTGTGCCCTCAGTGAGCGCGAGCCCGCCGACTATCTGTACATCGAAATGAGGCTGGTGGAGTGTGCGGCGAGACGCTTCGCGCACGAGTGCAAAGACAAGTGGGAGATCGTCAGTGGGCGTCGCGCCCGCCGCTTCTGCACGTGCACGTACCTCAAGCAAACGAGCGCGCACCGAGTCGTCGGAAAGTCCTATCAATTCCTCAGAATGCTTGTTGACTGCGAGGACGACCGGCACTGCGCCCTTGAGAAAGGCTGCGGATTGATTTTTCGAGAAAAAACGGGAGAGACTGAGCATTGGGAGTCAGTATACCAAAAAAGAAAAACCCCGCTTTCGCGAGATTTTTCCTTTGTTTCGTTTACAAAACTATGCGCGCTTCTTTGCTGCCTTGCGCTTCTTTGTCGTCTTCTTTGCTGCCTTCTTTACTGCCTTACGCTTTTTTGCCATGGTGGTTGCAAATTATGTAGCTGATATGTCGACCCGTTTGTGCGAGAAAATATTTCATGCGCAAACGTTTCTAGATATCATTATCGCGCATACATAATTTTTGTGTGAGAAAAAAATATGAAGTGTGGATAACTTTTGCAAAAAAGATTTCTGAAAATCTTTTCCAGAAATTATTTTACACGTTCAACAGCGCCGATATATTCAACTTCGCGTTCAAGACGAATGCTAAATATTTTTCCAACCGCATCTTGCATATCGCGTGCAAGCTGCGCAATATCCTCGGCACGCGCATCTCCCACGTTGATAATCGAAAGCGTGTGTCGTGGAGAGATGCCCACACCACCACGCACATACCCTTTCTGAAACTCAGTGTATTCAAGAAGGAACCCAGGGGCGAGCTTATACGAGCCGTCAGTCTGTTTCCATGCCCAAGGGCGAAGCTTTTCTTCTTTTACTGCATCGAGTGCACGCGCGACCGTAGTCACGTGTGCATACTGCTCCTCTGACACAAATGGCATATGGAAAAAAGAACCGGCACTCTTGAAGGAAACGCGATCTTTCATAATGAGCGAGCCCTTTTCTTCGCGCATCGTGAGCACTGAGTCACGCACTTCCTTTTGTGTTGGTGTACGACCGAGCTCCTTGGTAAGGGTCGTCATGTCAAAACGATTATCTCGATAGGCGGGATTTACTGCGGCATCAGTCGAGAGTGAGAACGTTGCGCGCACGACGATGTAGCGCCCCGACACCTTCCCAAACAGAGATTCATGATATGAAAAATCACATTGTTCTTTTGTAAAAACTTTCAGCTCGCTATTCTCTTCTTGAGTGTCGAGCACTTCTGCCTGCACGAAGGTATCGCTACATTGCGCCCCATATGCACCGAGATTGGCGACCACTCCCCCTCCGACCGTACCCGGTACACCCGAGAGACATTCAAGACCCTTCAGGCCTTGCTCGATAGTCCACAGGACAAACTCATCCCACACGACACCTGCACCGACCGTTACCCACACTCGGTCATCATGTTCTTCTTTCGTTATATCCGTGAGGTGGAGAGTGAGTACCAGCCCGTCGAAGCCGCGATCGGCAATGACAATGTTCGAACCGCCCCCGAGTACAAAGAGTGGAAGAGAACGTGAGTGAGCGAAGTCAATCGCCTCTTTCACTTCTTCTATCGAGACTGGTGCAGCAAAAAAGCGAGCCTCCCCGCCCACGCCGAGAGTCGTACGGGACGCGAGAGGGACATTTTGTGTTATAGCTAACTTCATTTCCCTGCTTGTATTTGAGAGATGACTGATTCGGCAGAAGATGATGCCTCTGGGAAAAGTACCACGGCTTGTCTGATTACTCTTATCGCGCCTGCCTTGTCGCCAGAGGTGTAGTAGACCGCGGCGAGTGAGAACCATGTTTGAGCACTTGCGTCAGACATCTGCGTGCGTAGTTTCCAGATATTGATGAGGCGCGGCCAGTTCTTGGTGCGATAGTATGCAACCGCAAGGATATTATTATCAACCGTCGTCGTGCTATATGCATCAAGAAGGATCGTGTCTGCTGCCTGTAGGTCACCTATGGCGATATCGCCTGCAGCGGCATAGGCCGCAAGGTCCACAAATTGAGGACCGAGAGCGTATGCGGTATTGAAATCTTCTCGTGCCGCCTTTATGTCGCCCATATCCCATTCAATCGCGCCCGCTTCGATATAGATTCCTTCTTTCTTCGGAGAGAGACGTGATGCTTCTCGAATCTCTTTCAGTGCATTCGCGTTGTCTCCCGCAGAACGGTACACATAGGAAAGCTGCAGTCGCTCGCGCGCGTCAGCGGGATACGCGGCAACCTGTTTCTGCATCTCACTTGTTGCAAGCGAGACGATTTGTTGTTTTTCTTCGTCGGTCACTTGAGAACTCTGCACCGCAGATGATGCAAAACTCACCAACTGTTCGCGAATCTCTTGCGCGACAAACGAAGGGTTCGCTGCAAGGTCTTTAAACATCGCGATGTTCGCTGCGACGCCACCGCTTGAGGGAGAAAGCGCGACGATAAGCTTCGACGACACCTGCATCCCCGAAACATTCACGGTCCAGATAAGCACAAAAGCGGCGGCGGCGGCGACCGGAAGTGCATAGGCCATTCCCTCTGCTTCTTCGAGCACCGGCGCGTTCTCTATCTTCGGTACTGGTCTCCCAACTTGAGAATCGACAAGGGAGAGGAGCGCGAAGAAATACACATAGGAGTAAAGATTGTCGAAGACAAAGAGATTATGCACGGCATACCCCACAAGTGCGGCGGTAATCGCAATGCGCTCGGGACGCGAAAGCTCGGAACTCCTCCAGAGTAAGACGATGGCACTCCCAAAGAGTGAGAGGTAGAGCAAGAATGCTGGTATACCGCCCGCAGAGAGCCAGTCTATAAAGGCATTGTGCGCACGGTCGAACCACGGCTCCTGACGATACAGAGACGGATTGTAATACTTGTTAAACACGTAGTTGAAACCTTCTTGCCCCCAGCCGATGAGCGGCCGTTCGAGCACTCCCTCCTTCGCCATATTCCAAATAGTGAAGCGTGTCTGACCGTCGGCAAGCGAGATAGAAGCAACGCGTTGGAGAATGTGATTTGTCTTCACAAAGGCTGAATCACGTGCGTGGTAGAAGCTCCCCACAAGAACGAGCAGGAGCACTAGCGCTCCGACTGCCCACTGACGGGCGCGCTTCCCTGCGGTAATCGCGGTGAGAAATGCCGCAAGCGAGAGAGCGAGCCCGAGCCCGATGATTGTGCCGCGTGTTTCGGTGAAGAAGATAAGTACCGCTTCGAGCACAGCGAGCGCGATAAGCGACCACTTGAGCCACGCGTACTTCTCGGTGAGCGCGAGCCAGAGCGCGATAAAGACATTAAAGAGGAAGTAAATCGCGAGATACGCAGAATTGCCAAGGGTCGCATCAATGCGAGAGGAACCTTGATGTATAGCGAGTGCACCGCCGAGTTGAAGAAGCGCATAGGCAGAAATGACGGCCGAGACACCGAGCGAAGTAAGGAACCACGCGCGCCACTTCTTCTCGACGCGAAGCACGGCGCCTACGGCGAAGAAGAACCCGAGCAAGTGGATGAGGAGTACCCAGCCCTCCATGCGCTCGAAGTTGCTCCAGAACGCTTTTGCGGCATTTGGTGCAAACGCATCTGCAATAAACATCCACACGACGAATGCAACGACGGCCGCACCAATCCAAGAGAAACGCGGGCGATACTCTTTGTCGAGAACAGCGAGCACGCCCCATGCGGCGACCGCTATTTCGACAAGGATACGGAAGTAGAACGCTTTGCCGGTGATGAACGGGAAGAAATACGAATTGGCGACGAGTAGCGGCGTAAGCGGAATAAGGAAAAGCGCTCCGAGCGCTATCCAGCGCGCAATCTGTTTTGCATTCCCACCACTACTCATGATGCGGGCTATGATACCACAAACGAAAAACGCCCTGCTTGTGCAGGGCGTTTTGCGTCATTTCTCTGTGAGCATCAGAACCTCCAACTGAAGAGACCCCACTTACTCTGTTCTTTCTGTGCAAGTGCTTCAAGGCGTGCCTGAGCTTCTTTCAGCGCCGTTATCTGCGCGGTAAGGGTTGCCTGAATATCTACCGGCACATTCGCCTCGCCGAGAAGTTTGGTGAGATCGTCAATGCGCTGTTGATTCTGCGCGACCTGTTCTTTAATAACATTTGCTGCAGCACTGTCTCCACCGAAGAGGAGATGCATCAAGAATCCACGGGACTGAATCTGTGCTTCAGCGTCCGTCGTCGTCGCGATTGAGTCATTCATGTGCTTCGCGATTTCCGATACCTGTCCACCGATGCCGCCAAGGAGCTCCTTGGATGCAAGAAGTGTGTGAACGGCGAGACGCATCGGATTTGCGTTCTTCACAATGTCTCGGTCTTCAGGTGTTGTGCTCGCCTCCTCGTCGTCGAGCTCGTGCTTGCGCACTTCCATCATCTGCTTCAATTGTTCAAGCGAGAGTGCTGACGTTGTCGCATTTTCAAGACGGAGATGCATACGTCCAAAACCATATTCTTGTTCTTCATTCTGATCTTCGCCAATTTGATTCGAACTTGTTGCTTCGAGGCCATCTTCTCTTTCTTTCTGGTCTCTCGATTCCCCAACACGCTGTGTACTGCTTGCTCCTTGTATTTCTGCAGTCACGGCTACGTTTGAGCCTTCTTGCCCTTCACTCTTTTCGGCGAGCGCGATAGCCGGCAACACGCTCATGGTGAGCGCAAGCACGGATGCTCCTACGGTATATATATGTTTATTCATATGGTTGATGACGTTATGGTCAACTGATAATTACATTCGCAAGTATACACCTATGGTTATTTGATAAAAAGAGCCGCCCCCAGAGGAGGCGGCTAAAGAGACTCGAACTAACCGAATGCGATTGGTCGAGTCGCAGACTCGACCTTGTAGAGCGAACGAGCAAAAAGCCATCGTCGCGCTACACCGCCCAACTCGTCAAACTGTCGCCCAGGTTCGGCGCTCTCATGCACTGCGTCGGACTTCGCAACATGCTTTGCGAATTCGGCACTCGAAGGAAAGAACACGAAGTAGTATGGGTTGTCCCTCACGACACTGGGAAGTTCAGAAAGCGAACGACACCCAAGCGTCCCCTGAAGTTCATCCACCCACCGCTGTGCCTCTTCCCCTTTGCCGATAAGGTCGAAGTGCTCCTTGGCAATTTCTCCAAGGCGCGCCCACGTCCACTCTTCTCGCGGAAGCATGATGTACTTCTCTGCGAAATCCCGCGCGCTCGGTATCAGTGAGAACCACATGAAGAGTCTCTGGAGAATGACGATTTGATCGGCGTACCGGTCGTTTTCTTCATCCGTCATAAACTCAATCGTGCAGAGCGGCTTTGGCCCGGGCAGATGCGCACGAGAAAATTCGTCCCGTTCATCACGGACAGACACTTCCATGACAAACGGTGCGACTTCCCGTGTGTGAAGCCGCGAGAGCGGACTCGCTTTGTGACGCTGTGCCCGCTCAAGCGCTTTATTGGCTTGCACCATTGCGCGCACCACCGGCTCGATAACCGTCTTCGCTGTCTTCGAATGGCGCATGACGCTCCGGTCGAAGAACAGTTCATGCAGGTCATCGTTCTCGCCTTTGTAGTACCCGAACGCTTTGGCGACGTCCCCCATTTCTGTGCCCCCGTAGGGAGCGAGGATTGAGGTCCACGCCATCTCGGGTCCAATGCGATTGTTGAGGTCCAGCGTTGAGAGGTCGGTTTCGAGATTACTGAACGGCACTGCCAAGATTTGTTCCGTGCGCAAGGTCATCCCCCGCGAACGGATTTTGGCGCACCCTTCGAGAATAAGCTCGTCCGACATTTCGCGGTGCAGCACATGCTCTCGCAAGAACGCATCGCCCGACTCGATAGCAAGCGTAATGCCGGTACACCCCGCATCCACAAACGAATCCAACCGTTCATCACCCGCGCGATAGCGAGTGAGTTCCAGCCGAATCTGACAGTGGAACGGAATACCGACTTCTTCTTTCCATCTGCGGGCAAACTCCGGCAACCATATTTTGTAGTCGAAGCCGAAGATGTCGTCCTGCAGGTACACCATGTTCGCGCCCCAGCGATCGCGGATTTCAACACCCTCGCGGATGATGTCGTCTACCGAGCGCTGCGTATGATGGAACCCGCCGTACATTTTGTTCCACTCCGGCGCGTAACAGTAGCTACACGTGAAGGGACATCCGACGGAAGTAATCATACTGCGAATAGGACTGTCGCGAAGCACCGGATACTTGTCGTATACGATAGTGCGATTGGGCATCGGGAACTTCTCCGCCAATTGCTCGGTGTCGAAGTACACTCCCGGTCCAATCTCACCCTGAAGCACGCGGCGGAAGTTACGAAACCCATCGCCGCGTATCACGTAGTCCGCATGCCGAGCGCATTCGTCGGTGAAGTAGGTTACGTGCGGCCCGCCGATAATGACGCGTGTGCCCATTTCCCGCACCCGATCACACGCGGCAAACGTCTGCAGATGCCACCCTGTCCAAATCTGGAAGCCGACAAAGTCGGGTTTCCACTCCTCCACGCGCTTATATAGGCTCGTGAAGTCGTTATTTGGAACGAGTTCCACCTCCACCTCGCACCCAAGCGAGGTAGCGAGACCGATGAGATGCAACAATCCCAAGGGCTCAATAATGTAATACCGTGCTACGAGAAGCACTTTCACTGCATGGTCCATGGGAACCTCCGATAAAGGGTTGAAACGGCACTCGATATGTTCTTTTGCTCTCAAAGAGCAGCCTCGAGGACAATATCACACCCTCACGTTCAATCAACACTAAAAACAAACCCCCTCGCGAGCGAGGGGGTTAACTGACACACAGACGAGTTACAGAGTCGTCGAACGCAGCACGTGCGACGACAATGCACTTTGTCCCATAGAATGTTCATACAGCGTGGCCGGACGGCTTTGATAAAACGGGATGCCGAGTTCCTTGCGGACCGAGGCTTCCAGCTCATTGCGTCCTGCGACCAGAGCACTGGGGGTCAAAGAGTCGGTCCAGACGTGGGAAGCGTACCCGTCGTTTGGATCTCCTTTGTAGTAATCCGCTTCCCGCTCGTAGTGCACTTCCTCTTGGTAGAGGCGGTCACCGTTCTTGCAGGTGTAAACCCATTCCGACTTGCCGCTCTCTCCCACGTTGGTCGAGAGTGCATGGTCGTAGTAGGGCGAACCCGGATACGGCGTGATAACTGACGCGTCGAAGTCGGACGGTTTGACCTCGATGAGCCACTCGCGTGTCTCACGAATCGTCTCTTCCGACTCGCCGGGGTGCCCGAGCGACATCAGGGCTTTCACCTTGAGGCCGTTTCGATGCGCGATAGCCACACACCGAGTGTTGTCGTCGCGGGTTGCAATCTTCTGGATATTCTCCAAGATGCGCGCCGAGCCCGACTCGAACCCGATGAGTATCTGACGGAAACCCGCTTCGTACATTGCGTGTGCCTGTTCGTCGGTAAAACGTTCCGACTTCACAAACCCGCGCAGTTTCCATTCGACTCCGAGCTTCACCTGAGCCATGGTGATTTTCTGCATCAGCTCGATCATCTTCGGATTCACGTTGAGTTCGTCGTCGTAGAACATGAAGCCTTGGTACCCGTACGTGCGGTACAAGAACGTCATCTCTTCGACAATGCTCTCGTCGCTTCTCGTGCGGATATTGCGCAACATGGGAGAAGACCTCCCTGCGCAAAACCCGCACTTGTACGGACACCCAAGCTGAGCAATCAGCGAGGTCGCCGGTACACCGTCGATGGTGTAGTGGTAACTCGGAAGGTCGATAAGATGCCGCGCCGGAAAGGGCGTCGCATCCAGTCGCGCGTCGGTGAGAAAATACGGAGACTTGCGGTCGTCCGCATCAATCAGTTTCGGCGCGTTCTCTTCGGTCGCGAGGAAAATAGTTTCTTCTCCATCGCCCGAGACGATCACGTCGAAATTCGCTTCGAGTTGGTGGTACGCGGTGTGCGCACGACCGATTCTTTTCTGCGCAATTTCGTACTTACGTGCCGCGACGACAAGCGTCGCATGCGTCCCACCGATGATGATTCGTGCGTCTGGCCTCACCGAGCGAATCGCTTGCGCAATCCGCACGGCCGCAGGGAACTGCGGCGTCGTGGCGGTAATGCCGAAGTGACGTGCTGATGAATGCCGCGCATGATCTTCTACCGCGTCCGTGAAGTTCGCGATGCCGGAGAGGTCGAGTACCTCGACCGGCCGGTTCGCTTTTTCAAGCACTGCGGCCACCTTCAGTGGCCCCAGGAAGGGGAACACCCGCTCGTCCAAAAGGAACGGAGAGGGCGGAATACTCAAGCAGATTGGCTGTGCCATCTCGATATCCTTTCATATAGGTTAGTGGAAAGAGCTCCGAAAAGGAGCTTACCATGTAACGTATACGGGGTAAAAGCGGGTTCTAGATGCTACGATGGCGGCAAGAGCCGCTCTCTATATATGTCTGACACCAAGAAACGTTTCATTTCCTTCCTTCGCTTCACTGAGCGATACACCAAGACCGACATGGTCTACCTCGCCACAAGCGGGTTCTGGGTCAATGTGAGTTCGATTACTATCACACTTTTCTCGCTTGCCCTCTATATCGTCTTCGCACGATTCTTGCCGAAAGAGGTGTACGGCACCTACCAATACCTCCTTTCTCTCTCGGCAATTATCGGGACGTTCACGCTCTCGGGTATGAACACCGCAGTCGCGCGCGCAGTCGCGCGCGGACACGAAGGTACCTATCGAGCCTCTATCGCTATGCAGCTGAAATGGGCACTCATCCCGTGTATCGGCGCACTCATCGGTGCGCTCTACTATGCAATCCAAGGGAATATGCTTCTCGCGATAGGCCTCTTCCTTATCGGCGTTGCGACACCATTTGTCACTGCCTTCAATACGTATGGCGCATTCCTCACGGGGAAAAAAGATTTCAGACGTTTGTTCCTCTACAATTTCTCACTCAATGTTCCCTACTACGGTGGACTTATTCTCGCCGCATTCTATTTCAAATCTGCATTAGTTCTTCTTGCGGTGAATCTCGCCGTCAACGCCATTGTCCTCGCACTCCTCTACCGACAAACACTTCGTACCTTTAAGCCCAACGACGAGGTCGACGCTGAGACGTTTTCTTATGGGAAACATTTGAGCGCCATGGGAATCTTCTCAGCACTCATTGGCCAGATCGACAACGTGCTTGTCTTCCATTATCTGGGTGCAGTCGACCTCGCTATTTATTCTCTCGCAACGGCTATTCCCGATCGAATCGCAGGATTCTCAAGATTCTTCTCGTTAACTTCAGCACCGAAATTCGCAAATAAATCAGAAGAAGAGATCCGTTCGAGCATCGGCCCGAAATTGTTGAAGCTTACCTTCGTCGCCCTCATCGGTGCCTTCCTCTATATGTTTGTCGCCCCGTTTCTCTTCACATTCTTCTTCCCGCAGTACGTAACCTCGATTCCCTTCTCCATGCTGTACGCGTTCGGTATGGTGGGGACTGCAGGCGGCGTTGCGCTCTCTGCTCTTTCTTCACAGCAACGCACAAAAGACTTATATGTGTTTAACATCGTGACGCCGATAATCCAGCTCTCTCTCCAGTTGGGAGGAGTGCTTCTCTACGGGCTCTGGGGCCTCGTGTTCGGGAAGACTCTCTCGACACTCCTCACAAGTCTCTTCTCTGTCTTTCTTCTCCTGCGAAATCGCACCTCATCTTCTGTATGATTAAGAAGTTTATTCCAGCATCTTTTCATTACCGGCTCGCCTTATTGAAGCGTTCACTCTTTGGGTATACAAAATATTCACAATTTGGCGAAGACGAAGTGCTCGCAACATTGTTCAAAGACAAGACGAAAGGATTTTATGTTGATGTGGGCGCTCACCACCCTGAGCGATACTCCAACACGTACCTGCTCCACAAAAAAGGCTGGCATGGTATCAACATCGACCCCAATCCCGATACGATTCGCCTTTTCAAGAAGGAGCGTCCAGACGACGTAAATCTCGAGTGCGGTGTCGGCCACGAGGGGGGGGAGATGACCTACTACCAATTCTCTGACCCTGCGGTAAACAGCTTCGTCAAAGAAGAGGCGGAGAAGTGGAAACAGAAAAAATTCCTCACCTACCTCGGCGAGAGAAAAGTGCCCGTGAAGACGCTCTCATCCATTTTTGATTCGTATAGAAAATCTGGAGCAATTGATCTCCTCACTATCGATGCCGAAGGAATGGACCTCACCGTTTTACAATCGAACAATTGGGATGCCTATCGTCCCACTATCATCGTCGTCGAAGGTGAAGACTCAACACCGTTTTTAGAGTCTAAAGGGTACACCCTCCACACCGTCTGCGGAGTATCTCGTATATTTGTGTAATTATTTATTGACTTCAAACTCCCACGTGAGGCACGCGACCGGCAGAAGAAGCGAGAGATACTGATCATAGAATCGCGGGAACCGTTTTATAAAAGACTTAAAGATGCGCACGAGCGGATTTCTCGATTGCGTCGGCCATCCGTACCAGAATCCGACCTTAGTGAGCCGAAATGGTACGTAGTTATACGCCGCATGCTTCGACCCTTCCTCCACATACTCAAGCGACATTGAAGTAAAGAAATGCTTGTGTGTCACATCTCCGAAGGCGTCGGTGGAACGGAAGTACGGCACTTGCACCACAATATGCCCGTCCGGTTTTACAACACGACGTGCTTCTCCGAGGAAACCGAGCACGTCATCGGTATGTTCAAGCACATGACTTGCAAAGACGAGGTCGAACGAACTCTCTGCACAAGGCCACGGGAAGCGATTCATGTCGTGCACAATATCCGCCGCAGAATCAGCCACGATATCCATACCGACTGACCCTGCTAATTTGCGCTGGCCACACCCGACATCAAGCGCTCGCGCGCCTTCCAGCACATTTTCTTTTGTCATGCCGCGTGGCGTATATATTTTCTTGACCCACAAAGTATTCATATATCAGTCAATAAAGCGGTACTTTATAATCGTCCAGAGGATTAAGAAACCATGTTTCCAGTTTATCTTCTTCCCTTCTGCATAATTGCGGGGGTAGTAGCGGATAGGCACATCAACGACGGTGTATCCACGCTTTAAGATTTTACACAATAATTCATTATCATAATCAAAGTTATTGGTCTTGATCTCTATAGAGTCGATGAGCCTTTTTGTAAACGCCTTATAACATCCTTCATATTCGCCTGCATGATTCCCGTACAGCAGATTGGTAGTGAGGGTAATCGCGTTGTTGCCGAGCAATCCTAAGAAATAAAGCATCTTGTGATGATCGTCTTTCCGTCTCCCGTCTATGCGCACGCCGTTTGTCACTTCCGTCGTCCCATCAAGAATCGGTTGCAGCACGGCTGTGTAATCATTCGGGTCATACTCGAGATCAGCGTCTTGCACCATAACAATATCTCCCTGCGCTTCTTTGAAACCTCTCTTCACCGCGGCGCCCTTCCCTTGCTGCATCTCGCGTATCACCCGAACATCCGAGATAGACTGCGCAACGGCGAGAGAATTATCCGAAGAATTATTGTCGACAATGATAATTTCTTTCTCGAGCGCGCCGAGATTTACTTTTTTCACTTTTTCAACAAGAAGAGCTATATTC
>Ga0334722_10003390_pt1 | contig 17196 bp, 15 predicted proteins | sample C3_bottom_MG_FD_207210 | JGI IMG/M metagenome (GOLD analysis project Ga0334722, IMG submission 207210) | Sediment microbial communities from Yellowstone Lake, YNP, Wyoming, USA - C3_bottom | ecosystem: Environmental > Aquatic > Freshwater > Lake > Sediment | place: USA: Wyoming | collected...
AGAGAACATGGTTGCCGCCGCTCTGCAGGCCTTCGGTCGGATCGACATCCTCATCAACAATGCCGCCGCTAAAAGGCGGGTCCTCGTGGCCGATACGAGCGAAGATGTTTGGGACTGGATCATGGATACCAACTTGAAGGGTACTTTCCTTTGTTCCCAGGCTGTCCTTAAAACGATGATCGCCCAGAAAAGCGGGAAGATAGTCAACATCACCTCGGGGCGGGGATTTGCCGGGCAGGCCGGAGGCGCTGCCTACTCTGCCTCGAAAGCCGGCATCATCGGTTTCACAAAGTCACTGGCCCTGGAACTCGCCCCTTACGAAATCAATGTTAACGCCATTGCTCCAGGCCGGATGAATACGGATCAGTGGCGTGAGGGCAGAAGCCCCGAAGAGATTGCCGCATTGATTGCGATTCCCCGTCTTGATGTCAAAGGGGTGGGAAGCGCCGAAGATATCATGGGCGCAGTACTTTATTTCGTGACGGATGCGAGCCGATATGTAACCGGTCAGGTGCTCACGATGAAGAATCCTTAGAACTGTGGAATCCTGGAAAAAGACGCTGTACATAAGCTGGGGCATTATATTTATCCACAGCGCCGGGATGGGCATGCTGGCCCCGTTTCTTCCCTTATATGTAAAGGAATTGGGCATTATCGACCCCAAAGCGCAATCGGCCTGGAGCGGTATACTTTACGGTGTTAATTACCTTTGTTCCGCTTTGATGGCACCGCTTTGGGGGACGATCAGCGATAAGTATGGAAGAAAACCGCTTATCTTACGGACTACGTTCGGCGTTTCCATAATTGCCCTGTTAATGTCCTTTGCTACCAACATTTATCAGCTTCTTGCCCTCAGGATACTGCAGGGGACCTGTGGCGGCATTGTTCCGGCCTTTATTGCTTTGGTCGCGTTTAATCTGCCGAAGGAAAAGACTGGCCAAGCGATAGGAACCCTGCAGACAGCAATAATCATGGGGAGCATCATTGGCCCGTTTATCGGGGGTATATTTGCCGACTGGCTCGGATATCGAAATGTCTTGCTGGTCATTTCATCCCTAACCTTTGTGGCCGCCATTACAACGATAATTTCCATTCACGAGCCGAAGCGTGACCTTACGAAAGTCCGAGCTACTGTGTTGAATAATATCAAACTCGTGATATCGTCACCGAACCTGAGAATAGTTGCCATTGCCTTGTTTGCCATCCAGTTTGCCTTGTTTATTGTGTTGCCCATCCTGCCCTTGTTCATCGTATCTCTGCACGGAACAAGCAATTCAGCAACAATGGTTGGTTTGGTGTTTGCGGTTACGGGATTTTCCACACTTTTATTCGCTCCTTACTGGGGCAAAGCGGGAGATACAAAAGGTCATAGAAACGTGCTGTTGCAGAGCTTGCTTTTTACCGGGATAGCGTATTTGCCTCAGGTGTTCGTGACATCGGCATATCAGCTTCTACCTGTACGAGCAGTAATAGGCTTTTTTGCGGCCGGAATAATAACCTCCACGCAGTCGATGATCGTCAAAAATACCAACGATGCTCAACGGGGTGGTGTGCTCGGCATCACCCATTCGTTGACCACATGCGGCCAGGCGATGGGCCCTCTTGTTGGAGGCAGCCTGGGTGCCATCTGCGGTTATCGGATTCCCTTCATTTTAACGGCCCTCTTGCTGATTTCAATATCATTCATATTTCGTATTCTCATCAAGAAGCCGGTTCCGGCGGCAATGCCTAAGCTAGAATGATGTCATCGAGCTGCCGCTTTGGCACGTGGTGTACGCCATCGCCACCCCGCCAGTATTTAATGTCGCCATCAGGCTTGACAGACTCAATAACTTGCACTTCTTTCGGTTTGCCAAGAGATAGGGCTAACAATATTTCATAACGTTCCGGGATGCTTAATGATGAACGAAGCTTATCTCTCTGTATGGAAGCGTGCATGCAGCCACCCCAACCTTGCTCCCTTGCCCCCAAGAGAATGCTTTGCGCCGCAATTCCATGGTCGCACTGAAATGATTTACTGATTTCCGTGTCCCCAAGGATGATAATATGCGCCGCTGGCCGCTCCCCTTCGCGAGGACCGGGCCAGTCTTTGAGATAACTGGCCCAGCCAAGGCATGAAAATATATCGGCATTTTTGCGAGGCTCACAGGAAACGATGTATTTCAAAGATTGCCGGTTACCGGCAGAGGCAGAAAGTCTTGCTAAGTCAATAAGCTCTCGCAGCGTATCCATCTTTATCGGTACTTCCTGATGAAATCGTCTACAGCTCCTGTTCTGTAGAATTAAGGATCTTATCATCATAAACTCCCCCCATTTGACGAAATGCTTTCGCCTTGCCGTCCGTACGGTTACATCAGATTTTTTCCCAATGAGGGGAAAATTCTCCCAGCTCCTGCACGTATGGTTCCCGGTTTACGAGTACCTTGAATATATCGGGACGGCCATGATAGCCGATTTCGTCCCGTCGCGGATAGGCGCGGATGGCACTTTCAAGATCGATCTCGCCGATCACGATGCCTTCCCCCTCCGGAAGCGGTCCGGCCACGACTTCTCCCTGTGGCGAAATGATGGCGCTCCAACCGCCGGTTCCTTGCAGGTTGAACATTTCTATCTCTTGTTCAGAAGCACAGGCCTGTACTCCAATAACATAGGTTGAACTGGTGAGGGCATGAGTGATGCAAGCCGCCTCCATACATTTACTGAAGTGGGCGCCCCGCCGGGCAGAGCCGGCGAGCCAAATCCCGGCGTGTACTTGTTCACCCAGGCTGGCCAAAACATGGCGTGAAAGATTGCTTAAGTTTTCCCGGCAGATAAGTCCTCCGATAACACCCAGTTCAGTTGGAAATACCTGTAAACTGTCCCCTCCACCCATCGCCCAGATTATCTTCTCCACATAGGTGCCCATTAATTTCCGGTGTGCTCCCAGGAGGGTACCCTTCTGGTCAATGAAGAGCATGGTATTGTAGAGAACCTTTCCTTGGCGCTCGTTTACCCCCACGATCAGAAAAGCCTGCAACTGCTTTGCCGTTTCACAAAGCTGACGGGTTGTCTGGCTGGGAATCTCCACGGAATTTTTGTACAGCTCTACGTAGCGGTCGTAGTCTTCCGGCGTAGACCAGATCCAATGCGGGCTACCGGGGATGATAACTTCGGGAAAGACAATCAGCTCTGCCCCTTGTTTTCGAGCCTCTTCAGCTAGGCGGCAAATTTTATCGGTTGTGCCATCCCTATCTCCCCAACGGGCGGCCATTTGCACGCCGGCTGCTTTATACTTAGGAAAATGATTGTTCATGTTGATTTCTCTTGGGCCATGACGGCTGTGTAGTGGCCATAGGTCAGATATCCACCCGATAGATTAGAGATTTGCCCGAAACCTGACTGTTGTAATATGCGGCATGCCATGTAGGACCTGAAGCCGACCCGGCAATAAGCAACCAAATGGCGGTCCTGCGGCAATTCCGTGATTCTTTCTCGTAACTCGTCGAGGGGGCAATTGACCGCCTGCGGGATGCTGCCCGCCAGGAATTCTTCTTTGGTCCTCACATCCAGCCACAGCGGGTTTTCGAATGCCAAGGCCTGGTCATAGGTTACCGAATCAACCAACCCCTGCAAAATATTACTACCCATAAAGCCGGCCATATTGATGGGGTCCTTGGCGGAACCGAAAGGCGGTGCATAGGAAAGCTCCAGTTCAGCCAGGTCATAGACCGTCATGCCCGCGCGGATGGCGGTGGCGATAACATCGATGCGCTTATCGGCGCCATCGTTGCCCAGGCATTGGGCGCCCAGCACCTTGCCGCTTGGCAGTTCAAACAAAACTTTCAAGGCCAGCGGTGCGGCGCCCGGATAATACCCGGCATGACTGAGCGGATGGAGATGGATGGCTTGATATCTAACATTATTTATCCGGGCCGTTTTTTCATTCAAGCCCGTGGCTGCCGCTTGTAAATCGAAGACCTTGATGATTGTTGTTCCCAGAGTTCCGGGATAATGGGCGGAATAGCGGGAAGCAAGGCCGCAGATGTTGTTTGCAGCGATGCGGGCCTGTTTATTGGCAGGACCGGCCAGGGGAATAAGCGCCGGCCGACCGCTCACAAAATTGGTAGTCTCCACGGCGTCGCCGACGGCGAATATGTGAGGATCACTGGTCTGCATGCACTCGTTGATGCATATTCCGCCCAGAGTGCCAATCTTAAGCCCCGCCTCCTGGGCCAATTTGACTGAGGGCCTAACTCCCACGGCGCTGATCACCAAGTCGGCAGCCAGCTCGGTGCCTGATTTGAGAATTACTTTGCCTTTTACATCGCCTACGACCTGTTGCACGCTGTCGGACAGGTGGAGGCAAACGCCTCTTGCGGCTAGACGGGCATGGACGATGTTGGCCATCTCGAAATCAAAAGCAATCAGCACCTGATTCAGCATTTCGACAAGGTGTGTTTTCACCCCCAACTCGACCAGATTCTCTGCTATTTCCACACCGATAAAGCCACCGCCAATGACCACCGCTTCTTGCACCTGGCACTCGCGGATATGTGTGATAATGGCGTCCATGTCGGGGATGTCGTGCAGGTGCATGAACATTCCAGCACCACTCCCATCGATCGGTGGAACAAAAGGGTAAGCCCCCGGTGCTAGAATCAGGTAGTCGTATGATTCAGTGTATTCTTCTTCTGTCTTGAGATTTTTTCCCTTTATCTGTCGCTGTCGGGCATCGATGGCGACAACCTCACTATTCATCCGGACCTCGACGCGAAATCGCGACCAGAAACTCTCCGGCGTCTGCAGAAGCAGGCTGCCGCGTTCTTTAATGCGGCCGGAGACATGGTAGGGGAGGCCGCAACTGGCGAAAGAGATGTAATCACCCTTTTCGAACATGACAATTTGTGCCGTTTCATCCAGCCGTCTCAGACGGGCGGCAGACGTGGCGCCACCGGCCACTCCGCCGATAATACAGACCTTCATGCAATGCTCCTTGACGTCAAGGCCATGCCTTGGCGTTGATATTTCCTTACGCCGTCTCGTCTTGAGGAGGCTTTTCAGGGATCTGATAGACGAGGAAGTTGGCAACAAAGACCGTAAAGGCCAGAAAGTAAAAGGAAGAGAGGATCCCGAAGCGGTCGGCGATAAATCCGCAGATGGCCGGTGAAAATCCCGAAAAGAGGGACTGAATCCCGAAAAGGGCGCTCACCGTGGTGCCGGCAACGTTTTTGGGTGCCAGGTCCATCGTCCAGGCAAACATGACCGGGCGCAAAGCAAACAGGAAGAATCCCAGGAAAGCCAGGACGCCGATGAAGAGGAAATCGAGCTTCAGGGCGACCAATGCGATCAACAGAAGACTCGTGATCAGCAGGCCGGCTGTTAATACGGGGCGCCTTCCTCTCTTGTCCGAGATGATTCCCGAGATCGGAGAGCCAAAAATCCCCGCAGCCTGAACGACAGTGATGTATGTTCCCACTAGTGCCGGAGAATACTTGAGCTCATTGGCCAGATAAAGCGGCAGGAATGTGAAGAGACCGGCCTGGGTCATGGAGCGTAGCCCCGATAAGATACAGAGCAGGCGGATGCTCCTGTTTTTGGTCATGGTTTTTACCGCCAGCCAGTACTCCTGCAAGGAAAGTTCCTTGCCTTTCGCTTCCGCCCGGATTGTCCCTGCTTTGGCGAGGAGCCTCCATAAGATGAACCCCAGGACAACTCCGGGGAAGAAGTTTAATATTAATACCTTCCGCCAAGTCATATAGGTGAGGGCCACGCCGACGGCAATCGGTGCCAGCGTATCGCCCAGATTGGCGCCCATGGCATGTACGGCAATGGCGAAGCCTTTGCGTTCGGGGAAACGTTTGGCGAGAAAGGAGAGGGCTGCCGGATGCCAGATGTTGGTGCCGATTCCCACAAAGGTGACGACGATCATTGCCACGACATAGCTGGGGCTGAAGCCGAGAAAGAGGTAAGGAAGGCCCGTAAGAGCAAGGGCAACACCTAAGAGAAGTCCCGTCTTGCCCACCATATCCACAACCATGCCGCCAGGGATATTGATGAAAAAACTGGTAAAATAGTTCCATCCCATCAAAATTCCCACCTGGCTGTAGGTAAGCCCCAGATCCTTTGCCAGGTAGGGCAAAACAATAAATAAGGTGCTCGGATACCAATGGGAAATCCCATGGCCGAGACTCACCGCCACCAGGGTAGGATCAGTATTCCTGATTCCGGCCCAGGAAAATAAGCTGTTTTGTTTATGCAAATGTGCCTCCTTGGCCTGTGACTTTGCAGATGAACGGGTAGCAAGTCTGTTCAAGATATCGTCAGATAATAATTTTGTAAATCGACAGAAACTTATTTGCTGATAGTTCTCTTCAATATCTTGAGGATATTTTCACCCAGTACCTTGGCTTCATTGAGACTCTTGGGTTGTGAGAGGACCGCCCCCTTTTCCCGCGCCACTGCCGATACGCCGTTGAGCACGGCGGGAACGCAGCAGACGCCCAGGGAGAGCATAAGATTGTAAAGGACGGTGAGGGTTATTCCCTGGGAATTAGGCGAACCACCTACGGCGATTGCTCCTCCGAAAAAGATTTTGTCTTTGAAGGGCCGATTATGGGTGATACAGTGATTCCGATTGAACAGGGAGAGCATCTGGCCCGAGATATTTCTGCTATAAACGGGACTGCCCAATATCATGGCATCGCACCAGAAGAGTTTCTCCAGAAATTCCTGATGGTCGTCCTTGATTATGCAAACACTGTCTTTCGCGCAGCCCTCGCAGGCATCACAGGGCGCCACCTTCTTCTCACTCATGAAAAACTTCTGAATATTGTGTCCCTCTTTGATGAACGGCTCCAGGGCTGCGTTGATCAAGATCTCTGTGTTGCCATCTTTTCTGGGACTCCCTGATAAGGCCAGTATATTGAACATAATTGGAACCTCCCCTTTCTTTTCTGCTGCGGCGACATTCCGGCTCAAATTGGTGGGCTGCCGCGATCTGTCTTTGGCGGTAATCCGCCCCCCCTTGTGCGGCATTGATAACTATCTGCCGAATGTGCGGAGTATAGGTGACGGCATTCTGGTATGTCAAGATAATTTGACGGAAGAATAACGCCCATTACTTCCGGCCCGGAACAACAAAATAAGTGCCTTAACAATAGTGCTTCTCGACAAAGCAAAATCTAACTTGCCAAAAAATCGGTGTTATTTTTTATTAAATTGTACTATTAAAACCTATACCTTGCGTTATGCGATTCTAACTGCAATTCAAGGAGGGTGATGATTGATGAACTACTGGAATCCTTACACGGAAACATTACCGAGAGAAAAACTGGAAGCCATCGAGTTTTCCTATTTCCAGAATATGTTCTCCTATGCGAAAGCAAATTCCAATCTCTATAGAGACAAGTTGTCGGGGATAGAAATCGGCGACATTAAAACAAAGGAAGATATCAAAAAGGTTCCTTTCACGTACAAAGAAGAGCTGAGGAAGTGGCAGGAGAACGTCGAGCCCTTTCCTTACGGCGGCCTCCTCGGCGTACCTATTGAGGAGGTATGCACCTTCCGGCAGACAAGCGGGACTACCGGAAAGCCCGTCTATGTTCCGGAAACATACGAAAGCTGGCAGTGGCGCATTGAGTCGTGGTGCCATATCCTCTATATGGCCGGCTTCCGGCCCCGGCACAGACTTTTCTTGCCCTTCGGATATAACATCTATGTGGCCTTCTGGGAGGCCCACTATGCTGCGGAAAAATTGGGTTGCGAGGTAATTCCGGGGGGCGCCCTTGATACTAAGGGCCGCATTAATAAGATAATCGAGCTCAGGGCCAATGCCATGGCCGGTACGCCGACTTACTGCCTCAACATTGCCCAGGAAGCCAGGGAAATGGGCATTGACCCGCGATCTTTGGGGATCGAACGAATCCTGGGCGCCGGTGAGCCACTGCCCGAGGCTACGCGCCGGCGCATTGAGGATACCTATGGTTGCCATTGCTTTGACCATATCGGCAGCACCGAGACCTGCGGCTTTGCGGGCATGTGCGAAGCCAAGGAAGGCCTGCATATTATCGAGCCCTTTTTCCTGGTAGAGTTGCTTGACCGGGAGACGCTTTCGCAGGAGGTGGCTGAAGGCGAACAAGGGGTAATCGTGATTACACCCCTCGGCCGAAGATCTTTCCCGGTCCTGCGCTTCAATACCATGGATGTGGCTATCAAGGGACCAGACAGTTGCAGCTGTGGCCGGACGTCGAGAAAGCTTATGGAGATTGTCGGCAGAGTGGATGATATCCGGAAGATCCGCGGTGTGCTATTTTCTCCGAAGACTGTGGAGCAACTGGTACGGGCGGAATTTCCCGAGATCGTAGAATACGAAATTGTTGTTGTCCGGGAAGGCATCATGGATGAGATTACCTTACGGTGCGAGTTAACCCCGCAACTCAACGGGGCGGCTGCCGAGGATGCGGCCCGGCGTCTGAAGGAACGGCATAAAATAAAGACCAATCTTACCTGTAACGTAAAGATCGAACCGACCGGGACCCTGCCGCGGTTTGCCCTGAAGGCAAAACGTTTTCATGATATGAGAGAGGTCATAAAATGATGGATGAAATCAGGAAAGAACTAAAGACGTTAGAAGAAAGTGCCGAAAGATTGAAAGAGCTGGCGAAAAACAATAACGCCGTGAAAAAGAATGCCGATATTATCCTGACCCAACTGTACATATTGAAGTTTATAACACCGGTTGTTTAGTTTTTATATTGACAAAAAATCGAGTGCTCTATAACCTTCAACGGCAATTCAAACTGCTGGAGATCAAAAACTAAGGAGTTTCAGGAATGGGTAAGGACAGCAATTACTATGAGGTAATCAGAAAGATTTTAGCGGCCCATCTGAAGCCGCCGTACATAAAAGCAGAGATCAAAGCAAAAATTGCCGCGGCCATAGGAAGCGATGATTACATTGAGGCAGTTACCGCTTATTTGTGGGGAGCCTATAACAACTTCGACCCTAAGGCCAAAGTCGCCTTCAAAGAGATATTTTTCGACGATTTAAGAATCCATAATCAGGCGGCTTTTTATTTCTTTTCGTTCTATTTCATGAATGACTTTAAGAGGACAGGTTTTGACCGTCGTACGGATAATGATCGCAGAGAGGCATATTCATTAGATTTTTTCTCAGAGAGAATTGTTGAAAGACGTCAGGGGCTAGATAGACGGAGCAAGCAGGAGAAACGATTAAATTGGACCAGAGTTACTGAATGGGTCAGCGTGCCGTTCAAGGTTGATGATAACGGCTCGCGAACAGACGGAGCAGAGTCCCGTCTTGAAGACAAGCTCCCGAAGCTTGCTAGCGATGCCGGGAGCGGGTTGCCCGTTTGCCCTGATCCGGAGCTTGGTAGCCAGAGTTTAAATGCTATCTTATCTTCTCTCATTTTCTTTTTTGATGGCTACGTAAAGCCGGGACAAACAGATTGGTTGAACGGCCTTAACGAAGAAGTTTTTTCGCGTGCTCAGGATGTGATGAACAACCTTATGGAAATTCGGAAAGTTGGCCGGCTGTAAATCCTATTGAAATAATTTTGTTAACGTACTTATCCCGTTTCGCGAAGTTAAGGATTCATTCATTTATGTTCGAAAACGTCAGGTATTGTGAAAAGTCTGATATCGGTCTTAAAAGGCACAGCAATGAGGATAGTCTATTCGTTGTCGACCCTTCCTGCAACCGTTACAATCTGGAAAAATTTGGCATTGCTTTTGTCATTGCCGATGGCATCGGGGGGCACGCAGCTGGGGATATCGCCAGCCGGATGGCCTGCGAAGAGGTCATTGATTCCTACTATCGCGATGATATCCTGCTGCAAACCCAGAGCGCTACGGATGAAGAAAAAGTTTGGAAATTGGAGCAGGCGATTCGGTCGGCGCACAACAAAATAATCCTTCTGACAACTGAAAGGGGAGAATTGCGCGGGATGGGCACAACCCTATCCGCTTTGGTGCTGACTGAAGACAAGGCGATCATTGCCCACGTGGGGGACAGCCGCATCTATCGGTGCAGAAACAATACCTCGGTGAGAATGACTGTCGATCATACACGCAGTCAGGACTTGATCGACGGGGGCCAAATCCTGCCGGAGGACGCGCACAACAGCTGCGGCAGTCACATTTTGACTCAAGCGGTGGGAGGCTACGATGACTTGGAGGTTGTCCTCACCGGTATGGATGATGTGCAGGAGGGAGACATATTTCTTCTCTGTACGGACGGTCTTCATGATCTTGTGGCAGATAGTGAAATTCAGGGAATACTTATCAAAAATGCGCTGCCCCAGACGGCTTGCGACGCCTTGGTGCAGGCAGCCATCAGAAATGGTGGTGACGACAACATCAGCGTGATTGTAATCCGGGTGTAGCACTATGAGCATTTTAGCCGTTGCTGCGCCCCGTGGAAAGCAACCTCGTTAACGCACTTATCCCCTTAGCGGGGTTAGGGCGCCGAGAGTTCCTTGATGATGGCTTCCAGCAGGGAGGAAATGACGGAGAGGTCCGAATCGCTGTCCAGGTGAGGCAGGATGTCTGGTTCCGGCAGGTTGCCTTTTATTTCTTTTTCCAGAACCTTGCAGAACACGAGCAATATTTTATTATCAAACTGACTTTCCAGGCATTTTCTTAATTCGCCAATTGCCGATTGTACATCCATCCTTTTCCTGTAAGGCCGCTTGGATGTCATGGCATCGAACGAATCGGCCAGGGTAAGTATCCGGACCCCTTCGCTCAGGGAATCCTGGGCAAGCGCATCAGGGTATCCGCTGCCGTCGAGACGTTCGTGGTGGTGCCAAACCATATCCTCTACGTTTTTCCACGGAAATTTTATCTTTACCGTGATGTCGTGGGACAGGGTCGAGTGTTTTCTGATTTCGGCTCGCTCTGCCGGTGTGAAAGGGGTTACCTTGTTCAGCAGATCGTTACTTATTGCCAGCTTTCCGACGTCATGCAGATACCCTGCAACATACATGCCTTCTATCTCGTGTTCGTTCCATCCAAGTTCCCGGGCAATGGCTGCGGAATATCTGGCGACCCGATAGGAATGATTTTGCGTATAGGCATCTTTGGCATCAATCGCTGCGGCAAAGGCCTGGAGGGTGCCATGGTAGATGTGCCGCATCTCTTCATAGAGTCTTCGGTTTTCAGCGAGCTTGTCGGAAAGTTCCATGAAAAGGGTGTGGTTGTTCAGGGTTATCGCTATCTGGTTGGCAATGACATTGAGCAGTTCCAGTTCTTCCGGTGTATAAGGACCGACGGTTAACTTGCCTCCCAGGAGCAGAGCGCCAATAAACTCGTTTCTTACCCACAGGGAAACCAGTATCTCTGCTCCGGCGACTGCCACGGGGGAATCTTGGATGAGGCGGGGCTCGTTTTTAACGAGCGACTTAAGTTCGGCGGGATTGACAAGGTCCAAGTCAGCTAAATCAAAACCCTTTTGTGTCAAGATCGTCAGCTTGTCGTTCGCTTTTTCATAAAACAATATCGCACCCTTGTTGACCAGAAAGGTGCCGGTGATCACATAAAAGACCGACTGGATCTTTTCATGAAAATCGTCTTCAGATGTTATCGCCTGCCCCAGGTCTGCCAGCGCGGAGATGTTATAGAGCGCCTTTTTTAATTCTGTGCTCATACTTCTCCGGATTGCAGGTATTTTAAGGCATCGCTTTCGAGCGGGAAAACTAACATATGCTGCATAAGACCAAGCATCTCGAACGTGTCCTTGAGAAACTTGGACATGTTGGTACAGCAAATAGTGCCTTTGATATTCCTCAGATCTTCTATGATTTGAAGCAGCAGGGATATGCCGATGGAGTTGATCAAGTTGGTTTCACCGAAATTAACCACAATCTTCGTAATGCCCTTGCCGATGTAAATGCCGCATTCTATGACGAGACTTTCGCCCGAAAGGTTATTCAAATACCCTTTGGGATAAATAATCGCAGCGTCTCCATCTAGTCTGGAAACCACGCTGAATTGATCCGATTTCATTTAAGCACCTCTTTGTCCGTGATTTCTTTTGTCAGTATTACTCTTGTCCGGTCGTTTACTCTTTCAACCTTGACGCTGTCCATAATCGAGTAAACAAGCTTAAAACCCCAGCCTCGTTTCATACCCATCCGCAGTTTTTCTGCCACGGGAACTTCCTTGAGCGTATCGAGAGAGAACGGCTTGCCGGAGTTTTCTATTATTATTTCAAGTTTGTTGGGGCTCGTGATGAATTTCAGGAAAACCTTTTTTTCATAACTGCCGCTGTGTTCTATGGCATTGATACATACCTCAATGAGTGCCAGCTGTAAATAATTCAAAAACTCAGAGTCGAGGTTGATGTTTATGCCGATCTGTTCGACAGCCTTGGCCACCACGAGTTCTGCGTTCGCACTCATGGGGATCACCAACTCGAAGCATGCTTCTTCTTGCTCTGGAAGATATCTTGATTCTATCTTCCCCTTGGCATAGTCGGCTTCTCTGCCCTCTATTTCCCGCAGGTAAAGACAGCGGCTGAAATCCTGGAGAACCCTGTCCTGGTTATGGATTATACCTGCGGCCTCCATGGCCGTTATGAGCTCTCCCGTTTCGGTCTCGTTCAAGCCGGATATCATGGCGAGCCTGTCGCCGTCGGCAATGCCCCCATTGTCGACGGAGTGCATGAGGAGTTTAAGCATCGCCCTTCTTTTTGCCCCATTCTGAACACACCGGCTGAATACGGAAGACCAATAAAATGCAGTTTCACCTGCTGAAACTTCAAAACTATAACACTCTATCAGATCCTTTTCATTGAGCTCGAGTTTTCGCATTTTCCAGGCCGCTTTGGCGAGATTCCTGATATAAAGAGGATTCCCCTGCAAGATGTCCAAAAATTTGAGCGGCACGCCCGGTGGGCAGGTTATCTTCAGATTGGCGAGATGAGACCGGAAAAGCTGCATGGCTTGGCCTTCCGGCAGAGGGCCGAGCCGCATTTGCTCTGTTTTTCCAAGGAGGGAGTGGTCGGTGAAAATGGTCTCCAACGCATTCACCGAGCCCGTAATAACATGGGGGCAGCGGTTGTTGCGCATTGATTCCCCGAAGAGGCTGAGCAGGCCGTGCGCATCACCGAGGCTGGTTTCGTAGAGCTGCGCCGCCGCATCAAAGTCATCCAGCATCACGACAACCGGCTTGCCGCTTTTTTGAGCAGCGACGACCGGGGCTGATATGGCAGCCACCATCTGCCAGTAAAGATCATTTTTATTTACATGTTGCTGAAAATCTTCGATGCAGTCGATCAGCCAGTACAAACCGAGCGAGGCTATTGCCGGTATCAGACGCTGAAGGGGCTCAGCAGCATTGTTCGCGAGGGAAGGATCTTTCTTGGCGCAGGAGATATATTGTCTGACAAATCCGGTGAAATAGTCTTTGGCGAAATAGATTGCCTTCAGGTTTGCCGTCTTGAAGGTATAGTAAAAGGGCGTCACCTGGTCTTCCCAAAAGAGTGATCGGTAAAGCTGCTCGAGCAGTTCTGTCTTGCCTATTCCCCTGGCGCCTTCCAGCAGCACGTCTCCGCCCAAGGCATTTTCCTTTAATGCAGAGAGGCCTTTCAAATAATCAAGCTCATATTCCCTGTTCAGAAAGTCTTTGACGGGAAGGGCATTAAACGGCACCGGCTGCTATCACTCCTATCGGGATATTTGATGAAAAAACTCACTTTTCCACCTTGAACTGTAATGGAAAGAGTGTTATGTGTCAAGTAGAATAGAGGGGGCCAACAGGGGCGAATGCTTTTACTGGCGCGTCATAATTGCTGGTCCATGAGGAATTTTGAAATGGGAGGGCGACATGAGCAACATTAACCTGGCCGATGCCAAAGTAACTTATGAAGGTCAAGAGCTTCCCGCTATCAACCTGATCAGCAAACTGCAAACTCAGCTTCAGGAAGCGGCCTGCCAGATAGCATCCATTGCCTCCACCTTGGGGGATCTGCAGGCGTCCTTGCTCAATTCTAATACTGTAGAAGTAAAACTGACATTATCCAAGGAAGACTTTGGTAGATTCAGGACGCTCGGGGGCATTGATGACAATGAGCGGATCAGAAATGCCGTTATGGCCGTGATTCATCCTGAAGAAGCAGCATTGCCCGCCCGGACGGCTGAATTCCGGCCTGTGATAGCGAAGAACGCAGAACCTGTCTTACCGAATAATTTTGAAGTGTCGCCTGGGGAGCCCACCTTGTCTGAGCAACCGCTTGCCGTTGTGCCGCCCTTTAAAAAGGCCTCAACCACCAAATGCCCCCGCTGCCAGTCCATGATTGATCTGCCCGAGGTTTCCCATGGACAGTGGTCGGTAGAGGTGAAATGCGGCACCTGTGATGCCAAGTATCTGGTGAAGTCAAAAACCTTAAGCGCGTAAAAAAGCCGTAAAAACTACCCCTTATCATAAGCATGTTCTTGAATTTTTTGAAACACCTGGTGCACACGTTGATAAACGGGGCTGATGGCAACTGCCTTCCTGGCAAATTCTTCTGCTTCTGAAAATTTTTCCAGTCCCAAAAAGGTTTCTGCAAGGCCACAGTACAGGTCCGGATAGAGAAGATTGAACCGCTCCAGGGCATATCCATGTTCGAGCGCTTCCTGAAATCTGCCCTGCTCTTTTAACAGATTGAACAGATTTAGTCTGGCTTTGACATAGTTTGGGTTCAAGCGGATGGATTCAGTAAGGCACCGTTCGGCGTCCTGGAGGTGATCGAGCTTTTTATTTAGGATGCCCAGCATATAGTGAATATCCGAGTATTCGGGGAATAGGGCCTTGTAATCCTGAAACAGCAGCAGCAAGCTTTCCAGGCTGTCTCGAGGGAAAGCCCCTTTCTCGACGATCGCCATGATATCATTCAAATTCGGACTAATGCTCAGGTGGGTTACAAACCCCTTGACAAGCTCGTCAATTTGATCGTTGTTGCCAACGTAAGAAGCAAACAGTGGCACCAAGTCGGAGGAATCATCCCCATGGGCAGCAATGATATTTTGTCCGGCTTCAACGAGAGCCAGCAAGTCTTGGTCGGAAGGATCTAACTTGCTGGCACGTTTCAGCATATCCAAAGCCATGTTGTATCGCTGTTGTTGACAGTAGAGTATGCCTAACTTCAAGATGGCATCCTTATAGGTCGGATTAATAGCTATCGCCTTTGCTAGATCTTGGATTGCCTCCAGAACTTGCTTGTTGCTGGCATGGATGATACCCAGGTAATAATAGACATCCGCAAATGAGGGCCGTTTTGCCAGAATAAAAGACAGATTTGTTTCCGCTTCCTCATATCGGCCGGCAAACCCCTGGCTGATGCCCAACTTGATGCGCGCTTCTGTGTAATTGGGGTTGGCATCGACCGCTTGCTGAAAGCTGCTGATGGCCTGCTCGATTTTTCCCTGGCCCAGATGAATGACGCCCAACCGATAGTATGCGTCGGCATACGTGGGATGCGTTTCCATCAGTTTGATCTGGGCATTAGCTGCCGAATCCCAGGTGAAGAGTCCCGGCAAAACCGTGAGCAGCGATATGGTAGATACTTTTTCCAACAGGCGAGCAGTGCGCTTGATCCTATAGGGCTGAATGCCCTGCCAGTCATTGACGCCGGTATTGGTGGTAAACCCCATTAAATATCCTGATATTGAAGCAATTACGGGTGTTTCAGCAGTGATGTAATTGAGATGACCAACGGGATAGGATATGCTCAGAACCGGCTGGCCGATGTTTTCCTCGATAATCAGTTTGGATAAGATCATCTCCTCTTTTTGAGCCGCGGGAGTGAGGGTGGATAATACCCGATGGGTATGGGTATGGGAGCCGATGGCGATATTATGTTGCGTCATTTCCCGAATCTCTTTCCAGGTGATGATTTCCTTCTCCTGGAGCTCCGGGGCCGGCAGTGCTACTTCGCAGATCTCAGAAAGCTCGGAGAGTAGATATTTGGTATGCTCATACTTTTCCTGTTTCATAAGTAAAATAAAAAAGTCGATGGCCTCCTTTCTTTGGTTGCCCATCGAAAATTGTCGGCCATTATAAAGGATGAAAGGTTTTGCGCACCGCTTTATGAGATAGGCGATCACATCCCACCAGGCAATCTGCCGGGCATGGACCATTTGGGTTGCCACAAACAGGATGGCTGGGACCTCATAATATTTCAATATCGGATAGGCGAGAGTGTAGTTGTCCGTATATCCGTCATCGAACGTGATCACTACGCAGGGTTCAGTAGTTTGGGGAGCAATAAAAACGCCATCTTTGTTGTGGTCAAGCAGATCCTTTTCAGACATTATCCGTGTATTGTTTTTTAGCCACTTGATTTGTCTGGCAAATTCATCTGAATCCACACCATAGACCCCATCATCAAAAGCCGTGGAGAATTTTGGATCATTCGGACGGAGGCGATGATAATTCAAGATCAGCAGCTTGTTCCGCATCGGCAGGCGTTTGAACACGCCCACCAGGTGGGAATTGAACAGGATATCTGCCAGAAGCTCTTTTTTACCTTTCACTAAACACCCCCACTTATAATTGCTGCCTTCGTAACCCCTGCCCGACAATGGCGTAATGCAGCATAAAATTATCTCATGATTATATCTATTTCCATATAAAGTGTAAACAGATATCCGAGCAATGATCTTTTAGAAGGATAATCTCATCTTTCAGGCAGCATATCCAATCATTTTTTGAACCGCCACTCTTCCCATTAAAACAGACTCATCAGAATTCATATGATCCAATGTTTCCCAGCATCCTAAGCTAATTATATGGTTTTGAACTGCCCATCGAGAAGTTCAGGAAATAACTTGAGGCTTGTCGTGGGTATTTAGAGGATAAGCAAATTCATTTTTATAATTACGTACACTATTCTTAACGACTGATGCGTTGCTGAAAATTCCTGGGAACCTTATCAAGTTTACCGGTCCCTTTGTACCGCCGCAGCTTTCGAAAGACAAATTTAACCTGCCAGGTATCATTTTTTGCCAACGGGTCCAAGTTTTTTTCGAGATAGATCCGAAAAAACATAAACCGTATATAAATAACATGTCTCCTCATCCAATAACCGTAGTGACGATGACAGTTGATTGAAGGAAGGTTCCATGTTTGAATCATGCAATACGTTGCGTGAAACGACCGTTGACGGAGATTGTGCACCGATTCATCCATCATGCAGGCCCAGACGCCCATCCCCCGG
>Ga0334722_10003391_pt1 | contig 17193 bp, 17 predicted proteins | sample C3_bottom_MG_FD_207210 | JGI IMG/M metagenome (GOLD analysis project Ga0334722, IMG submission 207210) | Sediment microbial communities from Yellowstone Lake, YNP, Wyoming, USA - C3_bottom | ecosystem: Environmental > Aquatic > Freshwater > Lake > Sediment | place: USA: Wyoming | collected...
ATCACTGTGATTGGTAAAATTGACGATGGTGTGAAAGATAATTAAACTAACGATACATCGGAAGAATTCGCTAACGTATGGAATGCCTATTGTAAATTCAAAAATAGCCATATAATTATAATCATATAAAATTATAATTATAAATTCAATCAATAATATGACTTTCTAGCTGATTGACACACATAGTACAACGTGTTGCTCCTTTTACTATTAACAGTCGCATCAGTTCCTTATTTTTCACTCTACAAGCAGCACTTATAGCAGCATTCAAATTTGGTTTGCCTTTTTTAATTATCAATTTCGCAATTTCATAGTGTCCATTTCTAATAGCATATGCGATTGAAATATCCCATCTATCTGCACCTTTTTCAAGCAACAGTTTCACTATTTCTTCATGGCCATTTTTACATGCATCTTCTAATGCATCGTTGAAATAGTCTGCTCCATTATCTATTAATAATTGCACTATATTCAAATGTCCAACACATGATGCAGAAGCAAGACACCCATTCATATTAGTCGCACCGTTTTCAATCATCTGTTTTGCTATTTCTAATTGACCTCCAAGAGAAGCTCCCCATAATCCAAACCCACAAATGTTGCGTTTTGGATTATTATATTTTGACAATATCCTAATAAGTTTTCCATAACCAAGCTTACATGCTTCATACAATCCATGACCAACTAGGTTCGGATGATAATCATCTAAATTTATCCTTTTAATTGAAATAATATGATTCATTTTGCAAATTGTTTGAAATTGATAGAAATATTCAATTAAAACTTTCATGTATCCATTATCTCGAATATATTTCATAATTTCTCTATATAGTAATCTATTCAATAACAAACAGTCAACTAACTCCTGTTGTGTTAGATAATCGAATAATAGCGGATACAACTGCGGATGCAATTCGTCTAACATTATTGAGGTTATATTTCGATTGCCATCAATTTTATTATAATTACAAAATTCTTCAATATGTTCCTTTATAGTTTTATGACACAAAGTACATTCTGTGGCACCTTTATCTATTAATAATCGTATAATATCATTGCGTTTATATGCACACGCATAATGCATTGAACTGTTTAAATCATTGCGCCATAATGCATTTTCATATTGACCTTTTTTAATTATATATTTTGCTATTTCTAAATGTCCGCCAATAGATGCTCCATGTAATCCCCAAGGCCAAGCCCAATTATTCATACCTTTTCTAATCCAATAATCAACGAGTTTCATATTACCTGCAAGACATGCACAATATAATCTATAACTATGATTATATAACTTTTGTGTTGATATATATTTGATTGAAATTATGTTATTCATCCTGCAATGAACCGCAAAAATATCATCCGATTCAATCGTCGTTTGTATATGACCACTCTTTATATATTTCATGATTTCTCTATATAGTAATCTATTCAATAACAAACAGTCAACTAACTCCTGTTGTGTTAGATAATCGAATAATAGCGGATACAACTGCGGATGCAATTCGTCTAACATTATTGAGGTTATATTTCGATTGCCTTCAATTTTAAATTAGCATTTAAAAAATGATTACTTTAAATAATATAATAAATAGAAAAATGACTGATTCTTCAATTATTGAATTCGAATTTGAAGGAAAGCCAATTGTTTTCAATATTGCTAAGAAAGAAAACAAGACTCTCGAAAGCCGCCATTTATACGGTATTCTAGAACTTCAACATCCCGAACTTTTCACTATTTCAACACCCGTTGAATCTAAAAAGAAAAAGAAAAGCAAAAGTGTTGAACCCGATTACGACAAGATAACTGACAACTGTCTTGCTATCATTCCCGTTATGAAGAATTATTGCATTGGTTGTCATGAACCTCTCGAATTCCAGGGCGAGACTTTCACGACCTGTGGAAAACAAAAATGCATCATTGCTACCGAAGAACTCTTGTTAGATAATTTTGTTATTCAATATTTCAAAGATAATGAACCAGTTGCGATATTCTTGCTCGAAAGTGCCTATTTTGCTATGGGTTCGCCCCGTAGAGAACAGGTTTTTGAACCATTCCCGAAAATGTTTCTCTTTAATGAAGACATCGGACTTGAAAGAGGTAAATTATCAAGCTTGACATCCGGTGCCAATGTTGGTGAATTCAAAAATAACAAGAATTTCCCAATTATTGATAAAATCCGTTCCCTATATCAAACAAAAGAACTGATTAATATTTGCAATAAAACCAGCACCGATTACGAACTTTCGCAAATCGTCGGCGATCAGTTATATCCCTTGCTGAAATTCATTATGAAATCGAATCAAACATCGATGAAACCCGTCGGTTTATTCACTATGCTAGATTTCAACAAATTCATGCAATATCAATATTCTGCTAGTGATAAACGCGCGAAAAATCTCGAACGACAAGTCGAGGAATTTCGTCAATTCGAAGTTTCTCATCACGCCGAAATCGAAGATGCTTTCCGTCAAGAATCTAAACAATTCGGAACTATATTTTTGTATCACGGAAGCTCCATCGAAAATTGGTATTCCATTATGCGTAATGGTCTGAAAATTACTAGTGGCACTCAATTGATGACCACCGGCGCCGCTTATGGTCATGGTATTTACTTGTCTTCCGATATTAACATTTCAATCGGTTATGCTCGCGGTGATTATCCTACTTTTGGTGTATATGAAGTTATCAACGATAGAGCCAGATATCATCAAGCCGGTGTCATTTTCGTTGCAAAAGACGAAAAGATGATGATACTGCGTTATTTGTTCGTCTTGCCTTCCACCGATTTCCTTTACACATTTTCATTGCAAAATGTTATGAATCAAAAATTCAATATCTCTCTGCATAATGAGAAAAAACAATTGTCAGTAGCCGTTAATAATATTAAGAGCAAACGACTGCTGGCTGAATATAAAAAATTGGCAGCACTTGACGCCGGTATCGAAGGATTTTATGTCGTCATTCCCGATGAGAATAATTTCTATTTGTGGAACATATTCATTAACCGTTTTGAAGGAAGTCGCATTGAAGAAGATATGCGCCAATTGCAAATCGCTGCCATTCAAATGGATGTGCAATTTCCGGATGCTTACCCTCTTGAACCACCGTTCATTCGTATTATTTATCCACGTTTCTTGTTTCGAACAGGACATATCACGAGCGGCGGTAGCATTTGCATGGAAATATTGACTAAAAAAGGTTGGAGTTCAGTTTGCAGTATGGAAGCACTGATTCGTGATATTAAAGCAAATATTATCGAAGGTGAAGGACAGATTGATCATGACAACTATTTTAAGAAATATACCATTGAGGAAGCGAAAGATGCTTTCAACAGAATGGCAAGAACCCATGGATGGGAATAATTATAATCCGATAAATGTGGTATTTTTTGTAAAAAAATACCCACAAACCCCTTAAAAACACATGAATCAGCTCCTGCGTCGCTGATTCATTTTTAGGATTATTATGATTATAATCTGATAAATATTGTTCCCAGAATGCATCTTCTATCTTTTTATTTCTTTTACAGCCCTTCAATAGAAATTCAATTGATTTTTCTAATTTTTTTCGCAACGTTGAAATCCTAATTTGATAATTAGTATAACTAATACTATTCTCAAATAAAATAGATGAATCAAACCAGAAACTTTCATAATCGTTTTTATTTTCATCAAAATCACATTTTAAACCAGCTATTGTGAAAGATCCACATCCTTGAATTAAATATATGTCGAAATCGTTTGCATGTTTGATTAGTTCACTATATTTTGAATATTTGTCAGAATGTAGGAAAAATGGTAGTTGTTCATCATACCTTACACCTGTAATACTCATTATACTATCTTCATTCCATACAATTGTTTGAGTATGCGGATTGTATTCTTTTATGAATCTCTGACCAAAATAACGAATATAATCCAACATGTAATAGCATTCTGTTTGAATTGGCGCATGCAATCCTAATCCCCAATATGCTGATCTGTTAAGCCATAATTCAAATGATAATGTTGAAGGTTGAATCATTAATCCAGTTCGATGATAGTTGAGAACTGCCTCGAAAATTGTTGAATCTTCATCAATGGGTATAGCGTCTTTGTGTTCGGTTTTCTCTAAAACCATGTTAGACAATGTGGATTCATACTTTTTCAGATTTTCGATTAAAATATCATATATTTTGCCATTAACCTGAAACCTGACGAATCCAGTTGGAATCTCCGACATCTTGCTCTTCAATTGCATGTTATAAATTAATCAATTTTTGGTCTAAACATTAAAGATTGGACTTGACCAGAAAGATGTTTCTATTTTATCATTCCGCTTACAATTTTCAAGCAGAACGTTGATTGCTTGTTTTAACTTTGTTTTAACATCTATTTTATCTTTTTTACATAACGTAATAATTTTGCACTTACTAAAATCATCATTATAGTTAATAGATTTCTCATTTGAATTTTTACAATTCATGACAATAAATTGATACAAACAATAACCAACAAACATATACACTTCTCCTGTACTAATTAAAAATGGGCAACAGCCATCAAAACGCATGTTCGAAACATTCAAATAGCGTTTATGACCATTAAAACTCCAAAGAATCGTTTGTTCTTGTCTATTATACTGTTTTATATATCTTTGACCGAAATATAATACATAATCAAGCATGTAATAATTGTTGGTTTGTTGTGTAGGCATGTTTAACCCCCAATATTTTATGCGATCATCCCATAAATCGTCGGCAATTGTTGGAGGTTTTGCTATCAGTCCTCCGGTTCGATGATAACTTAGAATTGCTTTGAAAATTTGCGAATCTTCATCTATAACAATTGGCTCATCCGATTTAACATCTTGAACCATATTTGATAGCGTCGATTCACACTTTTTCAGATTTTCTATCGAAATATCATATATTTTGCCATTAACCTGAAACCTAACGAATCCTGTTGGAATTTCAGCCATTGTTTGCCTGTGATATTATAAATCATTTTTAACTTGATCACGTAAAAAAATGATTTCGCATTTGCAATATAACAATTGATAAAATGTTTTCGGATTTGCCGAATGAAATGTTTCCGGAAATATTTAATTATCTGTCTCAACGTGAGTTGTTAAATTGTTTTTTATTAGATAAAAGATTTTATCTGCTAATTGAAGATTACATTGATATTAATAGATTTCATTTTCCATATTTAATTAAAAGTGAAACTTCGTTATACATGGCAATCAAAAAGGATTGGATGATATCCATTACATTGTCTTTCATGAAAGGATGGTATTTTCACGATTATTGCTTCCAATAAAAAGTGATAGGATAAGCATTATAATACTTATGTTTACCGATCTTCATCCACAGTTATTTCAACACTTGTTTGATTATCTATCACAACAGGAATTGATAGATTGTTTATTTATTAATCAAGAGTTTTATCGACAAATAATGAAATATATTGATCGATTTATACTTAAAATTAAAAACAACAATCAGTTTAGAATTGCATTAAGAGATAATTGTATTATTTCTATCAAATTGAATAGAAAAAATGTTGATTGGGATTGGGGATTACATGGTGCATGCGAAGGTGGAAATATTGAATTGATAAAATATACAATAAAACATGGAACAGACAATTTTAATCAAGAATTGATGAGAGCATGCAAATATGGTCATTTAAATGTAATACATTTTTTGATTGAATTAGGTGCAAGAGATTTTGATGGAGGATTATATGGTGCATGTGCAAATGGGAATGAGGAAATAATAAAATTGATGATTGATAAAGGTGCAACCAACTGGAATTTGGGACTAGTTGGAGCATGCGATGCTGGTAAAATAGATATCATTAATATGATGATCGAAAAGGGTGCAAATCATTGGAATTATGCATTATATGGAGCATGTCGCGGAGGTCATTTAAATATTATTAATATGATGATCGAAAAAGGTGCAAATAATTGGAATTTTGGATTGCAGGGAGCTATATCTGGTAATAATCTAAATATTGTTGATATGATGATAGCAAAAGGAGCAACTAATTGGAATTACGCATTAGAGGGTGCAACTGATTCTACATGGGATTATACCGAAAAATTGGTTAATTTTTGCATTACTAATGGAGCGACTAATTTAAATGATGCTTTACATGAAGCATGTCCAAGAGAATATTCTATGAAAATATTGATTGAAAAAGGTGCAAAATATTGTAGCAAATGTGCAAAATCTATGGATGAACACATGAAAATCTGGCGAGATAATTTTGATGAAATCACGGATGAAATTGGATAATTATAATCAACGTTTAAATATATTATGTCAAATAATGATGGCCAAACGCAATTACAACGTGATCTCGAAATTTTCGCCAATAATGACGGCACAACTACTAACACCGTTTTCACTAAGTTAGATAAGACTATCACAAGTTTTGGTAGCACTCATTTGCGAAGTTTGTTATCCGATTATACCGATAACATCGATGAACTTAAAGAGCGCCAATATAATGTCTTAAAGATACAATCCGATCCAACTTTGATAGAATCAGGATTAAAAACAATACATAAGAATGAAGCAAATATTCTCGAACTTTGGCAAGAGATAACCGATGAAATGCAAGCGTTTCATGATATTGTCTATTTCAACTTTCCGTTCGAATTCGCGAATCAGATTTGTAATAGAAATGAAACATTACTCCAATGTTCTAATCTATACAATATTTGGTTAGCTCCCTTATTCAATGTCGCCATTCCTCTCTTGACTGTCATTGTGCCTTATACATTGTATTTCGTAGCAAAATATATTCTGCGATATGACATCCCAACAATTCCTATAACCACTTTCGTAAAATTCATTTTCTCTTACATGTTATCCTCTTACATCGGTAATGGAATCATCTCTAATACTAAACTCGCATTAGTTGCCGGAATAATTGTATGGCTTGCTTTCTATTGCATAAATTCCTATCAGTCCATCAAGTCTAGTTATGATACCCACAAAAACATAAATATGATTCATTCCAAAGTTAATTCCATAAAAGAGGTAATCATGGTTGCTGACCGTTTTCATAGTCAATTTCCCGATCAAGACGCCAAACCTGAAATCGATTATTTCAAGGAATTATTGCACGATGAGATATTCGAAACGGAACCGCATTTACTCAGCAATAAAGGAAAAGTATTGTTGGCATATCATTTATTAACACAAGAAGAAACGAAAACACGGCTTTGGATTGTTCTCAAATATTTGGGACGAATTGATGCATATTATAGCATCGCAAAACTTGTCATTGATGACGGATATACCTTTGCAAATTATCTGACAAAACGTGAAAGACCAGCGTTATATGCACTCTCTGTTTGGCATCCGGCAATCGAGAAAGAGAAGGTAGTTTATAATAATGTGATGATGCGTGATGGTAAAGGGGGAAAACAGATGATAACGGGTCCGAATAAAGCCGGGAAATCAACATATATCAAGAGTGTAGCAGTTGCTGTATTACTTGCGCAAACATTAGGAGTTGTAAATTCGAAACGGATGTATCTGACACCCTACAAAAATATAAACACACATCTGCATATACCGGATAAAACGGGTTATGAATCGTTATTCGAGGCGGAATTGAAGAGAGCGAGTAATGAATTGCGGAATTTACAGTCGGGAGATTTCACACTTGTTATCATGGATGAAATATTAACTTCGACAAATTATGTTGAAGGATATGCAGCAGCTTATGCAATAGCGAAGAAGATGGCGGAATATAGCAATGCAAACATAATGATAACGACACATTACACGGGATTAACGAAATTAGCTGACGAGAAAAAGTTTCGGAATTATTATTTTGATTTAAAACAAAACAAGGAAGGAGGAGATATCAAATACAATTACAGATTAAAACAAGGAATATCAAAACAATTTATTGCATTGGAATTATTGGGTAAAGAGTTTGAAACGGAAAAGGATATAATCCGGGATGCAAATCGAATTGCACAAGATATTCGTTCAAATAAATAAATTTATTTATTGGATAAACATATTAATGGAATCATCTTACGTTTTGATCTTGCTCGTTATGTTGATTATAATTCTTGTTGGAGTCGTTTTCTTCGGTCATAGACAATTAACACAACTATCAATGATAGTAAATCAACACGCATCCGCAATCCAATCCATTAGAATATTTTTGGAAAGAATGTTGAGCGCACCTGCTGAATATCATCCTGTTCAGTTATCAGCAACTGAACCGAGAGAATTTGCAAATCCAGAATTTGTTAATGATGCAAACAATGTTCAGCAACAAGAACGAGAAGAGCAGTTAACAGAGGTCGAAAAAAATATTGAAGAACAAATCGAAAAAGAAGCAGAAGAAAATGATGATGATCAGGATGAAGAAGACGATGATGAAGATGAATTATCGCCAAAACAAGTAATTGAACAAGTATCGGAGGCACCAAAAACACAAGTTGCTGTTGAACAACAACAACAACAAGAAGTTAAACAACCTGTTGAAGATAAGAAAGATAATGTTGTTCCCAAAACGGAAGAAGTCATCAAAACAGATATGGCGAAACCGGAAGAAAGCGATGTTATCAAAACAATTGAAATTAAAGGTAAAGAAACAAAGGGAAATAAACAAAAATTTCCGACAGATTCCCCAAAAGAACTAAGCGTGGGAGCTACGCAGATTCACGATGGGAAGCTTTATGTAGTCTATGAATCGAATAATGGTATTAAACGCTGGAAACTCTTCAAACCATAGAATTGTTCAAATAAAATATCAGTTATAATTATAGACGAATGCAAAGATTTGGCTGTAATTATAATAAGGATAAATATGGTCTTGTGTCCAACAATAAGTATTTTTCACGTGCTGCTATTATGGAAGATGGTAGATCAATGACGGATTGGAGAAGTAGTGGATATGTTAATAATGTTTTGCGCATGAAATATGGATTATATTCAGATAATGATTATCGCATGTTTCTTCAACATAACGCCGTTGAACTGATGAATGATAATACGAGTTATTATCATAATATGGATTGTCAGAATTGGGTTGTGGTTCCATTAAATACTAAATGTTATTACAATAAGGCATACAGTCAATGCTTCCAGTCCAATCCAGCGGGTGTGGGAGTTCAGAATATTGGACAGTTTTAAATAATCTATATATATTATATGTTTGTAATATATATACTTTCTGGTTTATTTCTATTATATTTGTTTTGCGTTTTTCCTTTTAATAATGTTCAAGAAAATTTGACAGCGGCAGAATGCAAACAGGTACGCGAAGACCAGTTTAGAATGGCTAATAAAGCAAGTTATTCATCAAAAAATTTAAACTGGTGTCAATATGATGGTGATTGTGTTCCGGTTAAAAGTTCATATTGTGGCACAAACACTTTAACAAGCGGGGTAAAGACATGTTTCCCAACAAAGAAAATATGTGAAAAAGATTTACAACCATATTTAGACATGAGTCCGAGTGAATGTTTAGATGGATCATTCATGCCAGGCAATTCGAATCGTGGTTGGTGCACTGATTCATATGGATCAGGTCTCTGTTTAAGAGGCGACGATGAATCTCCATTTTATCGATTTAAGTATAATTATTGTCTTCCATCGAGAGTTGGATGTTTGAATAGTTGGAAAATCGCACATAACGACCAGCTAATTTTTAATTCCTCGTAGAATTACCATTCCCAATGACTAACTTTATTTAATAAATCAATACGATTTTTTAAAAGTTTTCCTAATTTATATTCTTTTTTTTGTCTATAAATCCATCCGCCAATATCAAGATTATTATATACTTCACGTTGTTTTGGAAACTTTGCATGTTTTAGTAAATATTCCAATAATGTATTATAATATTGCATCCAGAGATTTCCTGAAATATCCCAAATCATTCCTATTTTATTGAATTTTCCAACTTTATATTCATTCAATTTATTTTTATTATATTCTTCCCTTTGTTTTATTAACCACGCACCTATTCCAAAATTATTATATATATCTTTTGATTCCGGAAATTCATTGTTATTTTCTTTCATAAAATTAATTAACCAATTATATCTTTCATTCCAATTTGTATCAAGATCTTTTTTATTCCATTTTATTGATAATTTATTTAACTTATCAATTTTATCTTTCTCTAATTTTTTAGCCCTGTATCTTGTTCTTTGCCAACCAAGCCATTGACCTATTTTATATTCATTATATATAGTTGATAATATAGGTTCTTCATTATTTTCTTCTATATATTTCTTTAAAATATTAAAACCTTCGTCCCACTTATCTTCAATATAATTCCATTGCACTCCAAGTTTATCTAATAATTTAAATTTATAATCATCAAGTTTATTATCTCTGTATTTTTCAATTTGATCTTGCAACCATGCACCAATAATGAAGTCTTCGAATTTATCTGTTTGAATAGGCAACTTTTTATTTTGTTCATAAAATTTAATAAGAATATTATAACGAGATTTCCACAAATTTTCATTATGACTCCATATCATTTCAAGATCATTCAATTTTTTTATTTTTTCTTCACTTAATTGGTTGTTATTATAATATACTTTTTGATTCATAAACCATCCACCAACTGCGAATCCATCTTGCGTTTGATGTCTTGTTGGAAATTGTTTATTTTCTTTTTTAAATTTTTTTAATAATTCATAGTATTGATTCCAATCCAATCTACTTTTTTCTACAAATTTCCATCCTTTGATTTTCATTAATAAATTCTTATATTCATCTGATATATTATCTTCATTTGTCTTTTGTCTATAAACCCAATTTCCAATATCAACATCATCCAACATGTCGTGATTATCAGGAAATTTATTATATTTCTCTAAAAATTTTAAAAATATATTATATTTACGCTTCCATTCATCACCAATAACATCCCATGACCAGTATGAACCTAGACTATCCAATTTTTCAATTTTGTCATTTTTGAGTTGTTTTTTCCAATATAAACTTCTTTGATATATTGTCCAAGAACCTAATGAAAATCCCTTAAAAATTTCTTTATTTTTAGGTAGAATATTAAATTCATCACGATATCTGATCAATAATTCAAACATTTGTTCCCATGATAACATACCAGTTATTTCTAATCTTCCCAAAACTTCTAATCCAATTTTATCGCAATAATCTTCCAAATCTAATTCGCTTTCTTCCTTTCCACAACATGTGTAATCCTTGAAAACCAATCTTCCTATTCCTTTCTTTGATGTCTTATCTCTAGTCCGAATCTCTTCATAAATTCTAAAATCATTTTCTGCAACTGCTTTGATAACTTGATATATATAGTTATTATCTTCAATCACTTTCTGTTTATCATCCACTAATAGTGGTAATATAATCGTCGCTATTTTCTTATCTTTATGCAATCTCAAACATCTTCCAATACATTGAATAATATCAATCTTGCTTTCTCTTCCATTAATAAAGCAAACTGAATCGCAGAATGGTATATCAACGCCTTCGTTAAATACCCTTACCGATGCGATCAATCCTCCATTCTTTCTCACATGATCTATTGTATTATTCCGCTGCTTTATGTTATTATCTCCTGTCAATACATGCGCATCTTTGAAATCAAGATATCCTAATAATTTAACGAAATCCTTTGCAGAACTTACTGATGAATGATATGTTAGCAAATATTTGATTTCTCCTTCCTCAAACAATTTCTTTATCATTACCGCACACATAACTAAATCCGCTGAATATTCCTTTAATTCTTTTTCACTAACATTTACATATCGCTGTTTCAATACATCATTTTTGATCGCTCCATCAACAAGCGGCATCATAATTCTATAATCACATAACACGCCATTCTCAATAGCTTTTCCCATCGAAAAACTGTAAATCTGTTTTCCATACTTCGTTTCATCATTTTCATCGGCACCTCTTAATACTCTTTCAGTTGCGGTCATGAATAATCTTCTTTCAATATTTACACCTATTTCTTCATTATCATTTAGCAATAATGCAAACGCTTTATTTACATCTCCGCCTGCTGTTCTATGCGCTTCATCAAATATCATAAGATTAACTTTAAAATCATCAATCTTCGACAATGCATTTTTCAATGTAAGACTACTTTGATAGGTAGATATGATGACAATCTTCGATTCTCTTTTTAAACATAGTCTTAACTTCTGAATAATATTATCCTCATTCGTTGAAATGAGATAATTATTATTCACGGCGTCATAATCCAAATCACTTCCAACAAGAACAAAATTTCTTTTGCTTGCATCATCTTTCGAATCTAGGTAGGTAAATGACTTGAAGAATTGGTTAAGTAAATATAAACTTGGAACCAAAATAGCAACAACTTCATAATCATTACTCACTTCATATGACACTCTACTTTTACCTGAACCACATGCCATTTGGATTCTCCCACGTTGGTTTTCGGAGTCTCCGAAATATTCCTTAAATTTCGCGATAGCTTCAATCTGGCACTTACGAAGTTCATCTGTTTTCAATTCGAGATCGATACTAAATTCTTTCAAAATTAAATGAAAGATATCCTGTTCCAATAATGTTGGTCTCATTATGGTTATGATGTGATCCTGCTTCATCATTTTATGAGCTTTATTTGTATTGCAAATAAAAATAACTCCTTTAAATTTATTGCTGGCAAAAACAGCAGCCAAAAAAGTCGAAACACAACCCCAATCAATAATCATGTTCGGATTCTTGCGGAATTTACATTGCACTGCATGATATACATCGTCAATTTCCGCTATAAAATCAATGCCCATATCTTTACTTGTCGTGTTTAGATTATCGCGAATAGAAATTGGTAATTCCTCTGGTCTCCAAACATTTTTCGCCCTGTATAAATCGGACTTCAAAAGAGCGCGGCAATATTCCTCAAAAAGCATTCCTTTTTCACTGGCATCATCAATATCGGCAAGCTCTTTTTCAAAAGCTTCAAATGAGTAGGTTTGATAATCGGACAAAAAATTTGCAAAAGTTTGTATTCGTTGATTCATTATGTAAAAATATATATTAAATGTTTTTTATATCAAAAATATTTAATCTGCAACTTTAAAAAATATTACAACATAACGGAAAAACTTACATTACGGGTTCGATTCTGACTTGTGGTTCAACGGCAGCTAATCTCCCCAAATTTTTGATTCATAATGTTTCTCGCATTGCATGCAATAGCCTTTATAATACAGATAAATTCCATCATGATCCGTGCAAATATTTTTCTTGTCAATATCTGCGAAACATACATCATCAACTTTATGATATTTTGGCATCACTGTTGCATCCGTTTCTTCATCATCTTCATCATTATCTTCATCATTATCATCTAACTCACCTGTCGATAATATATCTGTTATTTTCAAAACACCGATTCTGAATACGCTATAATTACTTTCATCTTCTGCTAGCAAATTACTAAGGCATTCGTTATTTGGCATTTTGAAATCATTTCTCTTGTAAAAATCAACAAAATCTCTTTTGTTTGTTTTTACAGCACAATCCGTTTCTCTACTATTCAAAACCTCATTGAATGTTCCTCTCGATTCATACACGCCATCAATATATTTGATTGTTTCAGATAAACAAAGAAGAATTTCGCCATGATTTTTACACCAGATAACTATATTATCATCAACATAATCGCCAATATCCGCTCTTCTTGGTATATCACCACATAATGGACAAATAATAACAAATCCTTCGAAATCATCCGCAAATTCATCTCCATTTTTACTAACAATTAAAAAAGTATGCATTCAATATGTTATTATTATTAAATTTTTTTTAAGTGCAATGATTTGCAAAATTATCATTATAATATATTATGAAGATTGGTCTAATCATTTTAATTGCATTAATTGGTCTTCTGATTTATTATTGGCAAACTATTAGTGAATGCGCTCCCGTTAAGTTTATGATGCGTATTCCATATTTAATCGCCATTATTGCAGCTATTATAGTTATAATGTTTCCAAGAAATTATGATGAAATGCCAGATCTTTTGACTAAATATTGGAATGCATAATTGCGTTAATAAAAAAAATGAATTTACTAATGTAATAATAACTATATAATGGAAATGACAGATATAATTAAAGAATTGAAAACAATAAAAGAGGAGATGAACATCATCGGGTTCAATAATTATGAGATCAACGTTCGATTAAACATTATGATATTAAAACTGACTAATGATACATTTTACACTGAAATGATCAAATTGCAAAATGCATTATTAGAAAAAACTGATCCTTTATTTGATGGTTCGCCGATTGATCAACAAACTATGAACATATTCAAAGAAACGGTTAAATTATTTAATACTGTTTATATATGGAATATAACAGAACAGGAATATGCCGAAATAAAATATAAATATCAATTGCAAAAACACCTTAACAAAATTAGTTCATACTTTGAAAGTTATCTACAAACCAGAACATGGTAATATTGCATTAAATCTTCTTCTGTCCATATAATATAATGGAAAACAAGCTTGAAAATATAACAGAAAAAGCAAAGGATTATTATGATACCGCTCGCGATCGATTCATGAGTCTCGATAATAATTATAAATTTATTGCCTTAGCAATTGTTATAATAATTATAGCAGTAGTTGTGTATTTTGTTCGCAGAAGATATCAAACCGCCGCTAACAATAAAAACTTATTTTTGACAACAATCGATCAAAACGACCCCTTTAACGCTCGCGATGGTAAATTCGACTACACTTACAATGGTATTATCACACCTTTCATACCAACCGATAGAATACCGGAAATAAATACCTCTAATACTTACTCTTTCTGGCTTTTTATCGACCCTAAACAATGGGATTATAAAATTAGCGATTGGAAACATATCTTGCATCGCGGAGATGATTTATCAATGCAACTGCGCAATGCACCTCCCGCTAAATACGAATCACCCGGTTTCTGGATTACACCCGAAACTAATGATTTAGTTTGCATTATATCGACAATTCAAACCGCACAAACCGCCCAAGGTGATGCTCAACCTGCGAACATCTATGAAAAGATAACATTACAAGATATTGACCTTAATAGATGGATACATATAGCGATAGTTATAGCAGGAGATAATGCAACGTTATACCAGGATGGCAAGATGATAAAAAACAAAGGATTCAGGAACGCGATAATGATTAACAAAGATAATCTTTACATAGCACAAATGGGAGGATTTGGCGGAAATCTAGCATACTTGCGATTCTATCCGTCTGCACTTGCACCAGAAGAAGTTTATAACATTTATAAGACCGATTTGAACGGCATTAAAAGATATATCGGATATGAAAAAGGCAATCCTAAAACAGACAGTTATCCGGAAATTTTTAAATTCCTGCAATGTCCAAAATGTAAAACCGGCACTGATTCACAACAACAACAAACTACTGATGCTTCCAGTGCTGCACAACAAGCATCAAGTGCTATGCAACAAGCTGACACAACATTGCAACAAACAGAAGGTGATACAACACAATATACCAAACAACTGACCGGAAAACTTGGCGAAATTAAGTCATATTTAGCAGATAGACAAATGTAATAGTTTAGACAAAAATGATTGTATTGCGAAAAGAATTGCATGCTTGACATCCACATAATAGCAAACATATTAGGATACGATAATTGCAGACCATATCTCGGATTAACGCCAGATGTAATAAAAGGAACATATCTTGAATTATTGCCAACTGAAATATTAAATCTTATTAACAAAGAAGAATTTTCAGTCAGAAGATTCGTTAGTTATGAAGATAATGCAGAATCTGTTAATAGATACGTAAAACAATTTGATGCAGTATTATTGAAAATAGAAGTATCAAATTTTGCACATTATTATTACGCAGACGAATATACTAAATTTGATAATATTAATTATATTTTTGCGGTAAAAGATGCAATTGATTATTTCGAAATAAAACTGCAAATTGGTGCAAATAGTTGTTGCGATCTTCGCATTACAACCGGTGGGGATGATATATTATATATTTCAACGAAAGGTTATAGAGGCCATTATGTAAAACATATTGATATCATGCCATTGTTTAAAACGACTAATGTTATTGCATCTGATAAACAACGGTTAGAATTTTTAGATATGATCATTGGAAAAAATTGATTTGCCAGATTATAAAATGTTATAAATGAGTGATTTGATTGGTTATGCGAACATCTTCGGTTATGAAAAAACGAAATATTTGACAGAAAGAACAATAAAAGGTACATATCTTTCACTATTGCCAAAGGATATATTGAAAGAACTTGAAGAAAAATATCTTATTATTAATGTTAATAATTTTCAGTACAACCAGAAAAATAAAACATTGATAAAATATTTCAAACAAAGTTCAAGTAAAACATTCGTCTTAAAAATTAGTGTCTATTTTATAGCTGAGTCTGTTTGGGGAGGTTTCTCATTTGATTCTCCATGTTATATGATTATTAATGTTGATGCTAAATGCGATAATATATCTATTTCATTTGTTGATGATCCTAACTTTGCAAATAGTAATTTCAAAATGTACGTCAATCATGGTTCTATTTTGCAAAGATTATTAGCAGCAGTAATTGAAAAAAATCCCGGAATCACTCATTACTCAGAAGACATACAACTGCTTTCTGTAATGAAAGCAACAACTTCCAAACAAAAATGATTCCAACAGTTATAACAATATAATGTCAACATTTGCGATCACAATTGCGAATGTTTTTGGATATGAAAATAGAAGATGTTTGATCAATTTTCCATTAAGGATAGAAGGAACATATTTATCAATATTACCGAATGAAATATTGGATTATATGAAGGAATCCTTTTTATATGAATATTTTGAAGTTAAAGAATTTAAATGTGGAACGGATCAGCTAAAATTATATGATTATATTGATAAATCAGAGGTGAAAACTTTTATATTAATATTGTATCATACAATAGGAATATTCACCGCTAATGATCGCATACCTGGCTACATGATAATAGATGGTGATCAATTGGAATATGACGGGAAAAAAGTGTCTGTTGAAAATCTACTTAATTTGAATTTTTGTTGTAAAGGATATGTACAAATAAATACAAATGATAACTTTTTACAATCTAACGTCAATACATCTATTCATCATTTAAATTATATTGCAATGTC
>Ga0334722_10003392_pt1 | contig 17191 bp, 18 predicted proteins | sample C3_bottom_MG_FD_207210 | JGI IMG/M metagenome (GOLD analysis project Ga0334722, IMG submission 207210) | Sediment microbial communities from Yellowstone Lake, YNP, Wyoming, USA - C3_bottom | ecosystem: Environmental > Aquatic > Freshwater > Lake > Sediment | place: USA: Wyoming | collected...
ATCGCTGTTCCAGGCCGATTTGCGCGGCCCGCTGGCTTGGGTGTTCGGCAACGAGGGAGCGGGCGTAAGCGCGGAGCTGATCGCCGTCGCGGCGGAGCAGCTGCGTATTCCGATGCCGGGCAAGACCGAGTCGCTCAATGTGGCGGCAGCGGCGGCGATCTGCCTGTTCGAGCAGGTAAGGCAGAATATCTAGGTTTTGTTCTTCGAGCGCATCAGGCGCTGCTTTTCCCGGTCCCAGTCGCGCTTCTTCTCGGTCTCGCGCTTGTCGTGCTGCTTTTTGCCGCGAGCGAGGCCGATGTCGATTTTGATCCTGCCGTTCTTGTAGTGCATGTCGAGCGGGACCAGGGTGTAACCGGCGCGCTCGACTTTGCCGATCAGGTGTTCGATTTCCTTGGCGTGGAGCAGGAGTTTGCGAGTGCGTATCGGGTCGGGGTGCACATGGGTGGAGGCCGTAGGCAGGGCGCTGATGTGCCCGCCCACCATGTAGATCTCGCCACCGCGGATGAGCACATAGGCGTCCTTGAGCTGCACCCGCCCGGAGCGGATGGCTTTGGCCTCCCAGCCTTGCAGCACCAGGCCGGCTTCAAAGCGTTCCTCGATGAAATAGTCGTGGAAGGCTTTTTTGTTCTGCGCGATCGTCATGGGAGCAGTATTGGTACAATCAGGCAATTCTAACAGTGAGTGCAGCGCGCGTTCATGGCTATAGTGGAAAAATCGGTTCTGATCGGCCATAGCGCGGCCAGGATGTACGCTTTGGTCGCGGACGTGGACGCCTATCCGCAGTTTCTGCCCTGGTGCAGCGGCACCGAAGTGCGGCAGCTCGACGCGCAAAGGGCTGCGGCTACGCTGCATGTCAACTATCATGGCCTGCGTTTGCACTTCACCACCGAAAATCAGATGGACACGGGAGCCCTGATCGATATGAAGCTGGTCAATGGCCCGTTCAAACATCTGGACGGTTTCTGGCGCTTCGAGCCTCTTGCCAAAGATGCGTGCAAGATCGAGTTTCGATTGAGTTACGAACTATCCGGCAAGCTGGTGGAGAAGTTGGCAGGGCCGGTGTTCAATCACATCGCCAATACCTTGGTCGAAGTCTTCGTCAAGCGGGCTGTGGCCCTCTACGGGTCCTGAATTCGACCAGCCCTCATGCCCAGGTTACACCGGAGCCGGTGGCAAGGGTGGCAACAGTCAGCTTGCGTCGTCTGCGGCTGCTCAGGCGCACAATGAACATCAGCATCGAGGTGATCTACGCCCAGGCGCATCGCCAGGAGCGGGTGACGCTGGAGTTGCCGTCCGGCACTACCGCGCTGGAGGCCGCCGAGGCGAGTGGCTTGCTGCGACATTTGCCAGCGGGCACGGCTGTCCGCCTAGGGGTGTGGGGCAAGCCAATCTTGCCGCAAACGCGACTACATGACCGCGATCGCGTCGAGATCTGCCGGCCATTGATCGCGAATCCGATGGAAAGCCGGCGCCATCGCGCCGCAAAGGCCGGCAAGTAAATTGCGGCGCGTGAGGGTCGGGGATAGGCGGGACGCATCCGTTCCCGCGCGGACCCTTTGTTCCAGTTCAGACGCTAATTGCAGGCAGTTGCAGCGATCTGCCGTATCCTCGCGAGTTCCTGGGCGATTTGTTGGTCGTCGAGAAAGACGCGTTCACCTTTCTCGTCCATGCGCATTTGGCGTCCGCCCAGTTCCAGATTGGTGACTGCTGCTTTGGCGCGCTTGCAGCTCTCCTGTTTTTCGCGCGCTTCCGCTTGCTTCTTCGCTTGGTCCTCCTGCGATTTGGCCGCGTCTAACTGGCGCTTGCGGAATGCCTGCTCCTGCTCGGCCGCCGTCTTTGGTCCTGCCTTGGCCGCATCCTTCTTCGCGTCGCCCTTGCTCTCGCTCTCGCTTGCCGCCGGTGCGCTGGGGGCGGGCGCCGGTTCGCGCAGTTTCTCCGCCTTGACGTTACTTGGCGGGGGTTTGTCCGAGTACTGCACCTTGCCGTTCGAATCCACCCATTTGTACATCTGTGCGGACGCCGGCAGTGCCAGGCAAAGCATCAGCCCAATTGCCACTGTAACGTGCTTCATGTGGATGTGCCTTCTAAATTATGCAGTTAGTCGAAAAATAGCGGCTTTCAGCCGTTGCGTCAAATAGCCTTAACGCACCACCACCAGTGCCGGTTTCAGATTATGTCGTCGTTTGCGTTCTCGGATGCTGCCAGATAAGCCCCGTTACGCTACCATGCACAAGGGCTGACGACAGCCCAGGGGGCAGTTGATGACGCAATATGATTACGACCTATTCACCATCGGCGCGGGCTCGGGCGGAGTGCGCGCAAGCCGCTACGCCGCTCGCCTCGGGGCGCGCGTTGCGATCGCCGAAGAGCGTTACCTCGGAGGCACCTGCGTCAACGTCGGCTGCATCCCGAAGAAGCTTTTTTCCTATGCGGCTCACTACGGCGAGGACATCTCTCACGCCAAAGGCTACGGCTGGCGCGTTGCGCCGCCCGCATTCGACTGGCCGACTTTGATCGCGAACAAGGATCGCGAAATCGAGCGCCTGAATGCAGTGTACGCAAAGCTGCTCACCGGCGCCGGTGTCGCAGTTCTCGATGGTCGCGCCACGATCGTCGACGAGCACACGGTAGAGCTTGGCGGCCGGCGCATCAGTGCCCGGTATATTCTCATCGCCACCGGCGGCTGGCCGGTGGTGCCGCCGGTTCCAGGCGCCGAATATGCGATAAGCTCGAATGAAGTCTTCCATTTGGATCGACTGCCGCGCCGCGTGCTGGTGGTCGGCGGCGGCTACATCGCAGTTGAATTCGCCTCTATTTTTCATGGCCTCGGGGTCGACACCACGCTCATCTACCGCGGCGAGCGATTGTTAAAGGAGTTCGATGCCGATCTTGGAGCATTTCTCGCCGCGCAGATGCAAATCAAGGGCGTGCGCATACGGTATCGCAGCAACATCGCCCGCATCGACCGTCCAGCGCAAGACCGCGACGGCTCGTTGCAGGTCACGCTGGACGACGGTGCTTCGCTTGACACCGATGGCGTCATGTACGCCACCGGCCGTGCTCCCAATACGCGCAGCTTGGCTTTGGAACATGTTGGCGTGAAACTGGCAACAAACGGTGCCGTCGTGGTCAATGCATATTTTCAGTCCAGCGTGCCCTCGATTTACGCTGTTGGCGACGTCATCGACCGGATGTTGCTGACCCCGGTGGCGCTTGCCGAGGGCATGATCGTTGCCGAAAACCTGTTCGGTGCAAGCGATCGCAGTTTGGATTACGAAAACATTCCGACCGCGATTTTCAGCAATCCAAACGTGGGCACCGTAGGTTTGTCCGAGGCCAAGGCGCGCGAGCGTCACGGCGAGGTCGATGTGTTTCGAACGACATTCGGCTCGCTTCGCCACCAGCTTACAGGAAGCGGGGAGAAAGTGCTGATGAAATTGGTTGTAGACAGGAAGACCGAGCGCGTGCTCGGCGTGCACATGGTTGGGCCCGATGCCGGGGAAATCATTCAGGGCTTCGCCGTGGCGCTCAAGTGCGGCGCCACCAAGCGCCAGTTCGACGCGACGATCGGCATCCATCCGACTATCGCCGAGGAGTTCGTAACCCTGCGCGAGCTGGTTTAGCTAGAAGATACTATTCGGGGCTGCAGGTACGCGCTAGCGTTGTCTCAACTCGGCATGCGTATCATGTACCATATCGGTCGTGCAATTGGTGTTCCAGGTCGAATACTCGAGGAAAGGACTGCGATTGAAGATGACAACAAATCGTCAAGGTGCGCCTCACGGCTCCTTGATTCGCGCCGGCGCAAGTTGCGGCCGCACATTGCTGCTGCTCGGCGCCGCGATATCTTCTGCGGCGGCGCAGGCCGAGACCAAACCCGAGGAATCGTTTCCGCAGGTCTGGATCAACCCCGGAATCTATTCCTACCATTTCGATTCGAGCAAAGGCTTGCGCAACAACAATATCGGTGTCGGGGCGGAACTGCGGCTGGCCAGCGATCATGCTTTGATGGCCGGTACGTTTATCAACAGCAATCGTCAACGATCACACTACGCAACTTATCAATGGCGCCCGCTTCACTGGAAGTGGGCCGGCCTCGATATCGGTGCCGGCGTCGCCGTTGGCGGATTCGACGGCTATCCGAACTATCGCAATGGCGCGTGGTTCCTGGCGCCGTTGCCGATGCTGACCGTCGAGGGCAAGACTTTCGGCGCCAATATCAGCGTCATTCCGACCGTCGCGAACCGCTTTGACGGAGCGCTCGCAGTGCAGGTCAAGATGCGCGTATGGTAATAGGCAGGCCGGCGCCCGTGCCCGCAATAGTTCGGAGGCTGAAGTGTCGATAAGGAGTGAAAGTTGCGGGTTTCAGCGGTAATCGGAATCGTCCTGGCGATGGCTGCTTGGCCTGCTCTCGCCGGCGATTACGAGGATGGTGTCCGGTTTCATGAAAGCAAGGACTATTCGCGAGCGATCAATTCGTTCAACAAGGCGGCAGCGCAAGGCCACGCCGCGGCGCAAGCGTTCCTGGGCCTGATCTATGGCGAAGGCCAAGGCATAAACCGGGACTATGGTCGGGCGCTTTACTGGTACGAGAAGGGCGCGAAGCAGGGAAATTTGATTGCGCAATACAACCTTGGCTTGATGTATGCCAACGGGCAAGGCGTCGCGCGTGACGACCGGCAGGCGGCGCATTGGTACGAGAAAGCGGCAGTGCAGGGCTACGCGCTGGCGCAATCCTACCTGGGGTACATGTACTACAACGGCCAGGGTGTGGCACAAAATTACCAGCAGGCGATGTACTGGTGCGGGAAGGCCGCGGCGCAGGGAAACGCCCCGGCGCAATACAACCTGGGTTTAATGTACGCCAAGGGCCAGGGCGTAGCGCAGGACTACCAACTGGCGCTATCCTGGTACATGAAGGCTGCGGCTCAGGGGAATGCAGTCGCGCAATACAGCCTCGGACTGATGTATTCCAGCGGCGAGGGTGCGCCGCATGACCACCGGCAGGCCGCGTCCTGGTACGAGAAAGCGGCGGTGCAAGGCTATGTGCTGGCGCAGAACAATCTGGCCTTGATGTACGACAACGGCGAAGGCGTGGCACGGGATTACAGGCTGGCGGTCTATTGGTACGAAAAGGCGGCAGCGCAGGGCGACGCAATTGCGCAATACAACCTTGGATTGATGTACGCCAAAGGGCAAGGCGTAACGAAAAATTATGTCGAAGCTCATAGATGGTGGAGTCTGGCCGAGGCGAATGGCGACCAATCGGCGCGCAAGAACCGTCAAACCGTCGAAAGAATGATGAAGCCGGAACAGATCTCGGAATCGCAGCGGCGCGTAGGCGAATGGATCAAGGCGCACAGGTAGTCTGCAGCGGGATCTCAAAGCGCGGCGCATTGATCTGCGCCTAGAGCATTGAATAGTCTTTGAAGTAGTCCGATATTCTGCAGACGCCGCAAGCGGTCCGGCGCCGCGCCCTCGCCCCCGTTGCACTCCGCAGCTAAGCCGGAGTCCCTTGCCTTACCGCGACGCACGATCATCGCTTTGCTTCTTTTGATCAAAATCAAACGCCGTGAACGCGTAACGCGTAGCTTAGGGGCAGTCTGGACATTGAACAGAGGGCACCATGGCTGGAACATTGGACCCGGTTGCTGCGGCCGTCACCACAACCGTCGCGCGCTATCGCCAGAATCCGCACTTCATCCTGCAAATGCTGCGCGAAATCCAGGAAGCATGCGACTGGATCTCCCCTGAGGCGATCGATTGCCTGCAGAGCGAATTGCGCCTGCCGCGGACAAAGATCGAAGGGGTCGTTGGTTTTTACGCTTTCCTGTATTCCAACCCGCGCGGCCGTTACCGCGTCCTGTTCAGCGACAACATCACCGATCGCATGCTCGGCAGCGCGGAGCTGCTCGATTACATGTGCGAGCAACTGTGGGTCGAGCGCGGCAAGACGTCGGAGGACGGACTGGTCAGCGTCGATACCACTTCCTGCACCGGCATGTGCGACCAGGGGCCGGCACTGCTGGTGAACAATTACGCAATCACCCGCATGACCAGAGCGCGCGTGGATGAAATCTGCGAGCTTATCCGTAGCAAGGTTCCAGTCGCAGACTGGCCGCGCGACTACTTCCGGGTGGAAGACCAGGTGCGGCGCAAGGACGCTCTGCTCGCCAGCGAACTCGCGCCTGGCGCTGCGCTTGCCGCGGGACTGGCCCGCGGGCCGGAAGCGTTGCTCGCTGAGATCAAGGCATCGAACCTGCGCGGGCGCGGCGGCGCCGGCTTTGGCACCGGCCTGAAATGGGAGGCTTGCGGCCATGCGCAAGGCAAGGCCCGCTACGTCGTATGCAACGCCGATGAAGGCGAGCCGGGGACGTTCAAAGACCGCGTACTGCTAACTTCCTACGCCGATCTGGTGTTCGAGGGCATGACGCTTTGCGCACTGGCGATAGGGGCGGCGAAAGGGATACTCTATCTTCGCGGCGAATATCGCTACCTGCTCGATCATCTCAATGCCGTTCTGGACCTCAGGCGGCGCCGCAAATTGCTCGGCGGCGGCCTGCTGGGGCGGACCGAATTCGACTTCGACATCGAGATTCATCTTGGCGCCGGCGCCTACATCTGCGGCGAAGAATCGGCCCTGATCGAATCGCTCGAGGGTAAGCGGGGTACGCCGCGCAATCGCCCGCCGTTTCCGGTTACGCACGGCTATCTCGATCAACCGACGGTGGTGAACAATGTCGAGACCTTCGCCGCGTCTTGCCTGATCGCCGAGCGCGGCGGCTCCTGGTACGCCGGAATCGGCACGGGTCCCTCGGCCGGCACCAAGATTCTGAGCGTTTCCGGCGATTGCGTGCGGCCGGGGCTGTACGAGTATCCTTTCGGGGTAAGCGTGAGCGAGGTGCTCGAAGCGTGCGGAGCGGTCGACGCACAGGCGGTGCAGGTGAGCGGCCCGTCCGGCATCTGCGTTTCGGCACCGGAATTCGGACGCCGCATCGCTTTCGAAGACCTGCCGACTGCCGGCGCCTTCATGATTTTTGACCATAGCCGCGATATGTTCGAGGTCGCGCGAAATTTCGTTCATTTCTTCGCCCACGAAAGTTGCGGATTCTGCACGCCATGCCGGGTCGGCACATCGCTGCTGAAGAAGCTCATGGACAAGCTCAACAACGGCCACGGCTCGCCCTACGATTTGGCTGAGATCGAGAAGCTGAACCGCATCCTGCAGTCGATGAGCCACTGCGGCTTGGGCCATTCGGCCTGCAATCCGGTGCTCGACACCATTGCCAAGTTCCGACCCGCGTACGAGAAGCGCCTGCAACACCAGGAATTCGAACCTGCCTTCGACCTGGACCGGGCCTTGCGCAAGGCGCGACAGATGACCGGGCGCGACGATGCCGGGGCACACTTTGTCACTGCCTCCGGAGAGGGGGCATGAGTAGGGAGCAGGGGCCGCTGAAGGGCGGAAGAGGGGCCCCGGCGCGAGCCGGGGATCTGACCCCGGAGGTGGCCGTGGGCGGCCCGCGGCCCCATGCGTCCGAGTTCGGGTCGCATCCCCATCTTGCAGATGGGGCCCCTGCTTCGCCTCATCGGCCGCCCCGCTACGCGGGGATGCGACCGACCGCGATTGCCACCGGCCGCCGACAGTGGCTTCGTTCGAATTACGCCAATAAAACGGAGGCGGCGAAATGAGCGCAACGTTCACGCTGGACGGCAAAGCGATTGCGTTCGCCGAAGGGCAGACCATCCTGCAGGCAGCGCAATCGGCGGGCATCTATATCCCGCACTTGTGCTATCACCCGGAATTCAAGCCGCACGGTTCGTGCAAGCTGTGCACGGTCAAGGTGGGCGGACGCCAGATCGCCTCCTGCACGACGCTGGCGCAAGCCGGGATGGAGGTGGAAAGCGATACCCCGGCGCTCAACGACGAGCGCCGGACGCTGACGCAGATGCTGTTCGTCGAAGGTAATCATTTCTGCCCGTCCTGCGACAAAAGCGGCGACTGCAAGCTGCAGGCCACCGCCTATCAACTGGGGATGATGTCGGCGCACTTCGTTCCCTTTTTTCCGAGCCGGCCGGTCGATGCCTCGCACCCGGAACTGCTGCTCGATTTCAATCGCTGCATCCTGTGTTCGCTGTGCGTGCGCGCCAGCCGCGACGTGGACGGAAAAAATGTGTTTGCGCTCTCGGGGCGGGGCATCAACACGCATCTCATCGTCAACGCAAAATCGGGCCGGCTCGCCGATACCGACGTGAGCCTGGACGACAAGGCGGTGCATGTCTGCCCGGTAGGCGTTTTCCTCAGGAAAGACAGGGGATTTGCCGTCCCCATAGGCAAGCGGACCTACGACCTCAAGCCAATATCGGCCTACGTCGAGGCGGACGCCGCGTCCGCGAAGGATTAACCATGGACAGCGCCGTAAAGAAGAAAGTGGTGACGAAGAAGGCCGTAAAGAAGAAAACCGCAAAGCAGAAAGTCCGGGTCGCGACAACCTCGCTCGCCGGATGTTTCGGCTGCCATACATCGTTTCTCGACATCGATGAACGGCTATTCGACTTGCTCGAACTGGTCGAATTCGACCGCACGCCGCTGACCGACATCAAGGTCCTCGGTGTCTGCGATATCGGCATCGTCGAAGGCGGATTGTGCAATGCGGAGAACGTGCACGTGCTGCGCGAGTTCCGCCGCCAGTGCAAAACCCTGATCGCGATCGGCGCCTGCGCCATCAATGGCGGTCTGCCGGCGCAGCGCAACCACCTGAACCTGCAGTTGATACTGGAAGAGGTCTATCACACCAGCGTGGGCCTGGCCAACGGCATGATACCCAACGACCCCGAGTTGCCGCTGCCGCTGGCCAAGGTGCGTCCCCTGCACGAGGTAGTGAAAGTCGACTACTTCATTCCCGGTTGCCCGCCATCGGCCGATGCCATCTGGAAGGCCCTCAACGACCTGCTCGCCGGGCGCGAACCGGTGCTGGGCCACGGCCTGATCCACTACGACTGAAAGCGACCAACATGAGCTACCAGCTTGAAACAGCAGAGAACCGCGGAAGCTTGCGCCGCGTCGCCATCGATACCGTGTCGCGAGTCGAAGGCCATGGCAAGGTGACCCTGCTGCTCGATGAGCACAAGCAAGTGCGCGAGGTCCGGCTGCACATCGTCGAGTTCCGCGGCTTCGAACGCTTCATCCAGGGCCGCCCTTTCTGGGAAGTGCCGGTGATGGTGCAGCGCTTGTGCGGGATCTGCCCGGTAAGTCATCATCTGGCAGCGTCGAAGGCGCTCGATCAGGTGGTGGGAGCAGCAAGGCTGTCGCCGACGGCGGAGAAAATCCGCCGCCTCATGCATTATGGCCAGATGCTGCAGTCGCACGCGCTGCATTTCTTTTATCTGGGCGCGCCGGATCTGTTGTTCGGCTTCGATAGCGATCTCGCCAAGCGCAACATCGTCGGTGTCGCGCAAGCGCATCCGGAAACCGCCAGGCGCGGCGTGCTGCTGCGGAAATTCGGCCAGGAAGTGATACGCATCACCGCCGGTAAGCGGGTGCACGGCACCGGGTCAATCCCGGGTGGCGTGAACAAGGCGGTGACGCGCGAAGAGCGCCAGCTGCTATTGAAGGATATCTACCAAATTGTGGGCTGGAGCCGCGACGCGGTGCACCTGATAAAGGAACTGCACGCGCAGAATCCGGCGCTGTACAACAGTTTCGGTATCTGCAGGTCAAATTTGATGTCCTTGGTCGGGGCGGGTGGAGATCTGGATTTCTATCACGGCAGCCTGCGCGCCCGCGACAGCAATGGCAACATCCTGTTCGACGGTGTCGACTACCGCAGCTATTCCCAGTACCTGCAGGAAGAGGTCAAATCCTGGACCTACATGAAATTTCCGTTTTTCACCGCGCTCGGCAAGGAGAACGGCTGGTACAAAGTCGGGCCCCTGGCGCGGGTGCAAAACTGCGATCATATTCCGACGCCGCTGGCGGAGGTCGAGCGGCGCGAATTTGTCGACTACTGCGGCGGCGCGCCGATGCATGCACCGCTGGCCTATCACTGGACGCGCATGATCGAAATGCTGCATGCCGCAGAGACCATCAAAGATTTGCTGCATGACGACGATATTCTGGGCACCGATCTGGCCCACACCGGCGCGCGGGCCATCGAAGGCGTAGGCGTGATCGAGGCGCCGCGCGGCACGCTGATTCACCATTACCGCGTCGACGAGGACGATCTGGTGACCATGTGCAACCTGATCGTATCCACCACGCACAACAATCAGGCGATGAACGAGGCGATCCGCCACGTCGCCAAGCGCTATCTGCAGGGAAAAGAGATCACCGAAGGCTTGTTGAATCACATCGAGGTGGCGATCCGTTGCTTCGATCCCTGCCTGTCATGCGCCACGCACGCCATTGGTCGCATGCCCCTGGCGGTAGAACTCATCGACGCCGAAGGCGTACGGGTGCACGCGGCGAGCAGAAACGGCGATGGCTCGTTTGAGCCGGTGGCAGCTTGATGCAGCCGGAGGTCGTTGTCTTTGCAGTGGGTAACCGCAGCCGCGGCGATGATGCCATCGGGCCGCTGCTGCTCGAACGCCTGGAGCCATGGCTCGCCGCCGAAGCGCGGGGACGCGAATTCGAACTCATCGACGAATATCAACTTCAGATCGAACACGCGCTGGACCTGGAGGGTAAGCGGCTGGCCCTGTTCATCGACGCCGGAGTCGATACGCCGGGACCGTTTCAGTTCCATGCGGTAATCGCGGCGCCTGCGGCAGCCACCAGCGGCACGCACGAACTGTCGCCGCAGGGCGTGCTGGACGTCTATCGTCGCATCGAAGGTGCGGCACCACCGCCGTCGTTCGTATTATGCGTGCGCGGCGAACGTTTTGGGCTGGGGGAAAGTTTGAGCGATCAGGCAAAAGTGCATGCGGAAGCGGCCTGGCGACATCTGACCCGGCTCTGCCGCCAGCCCGACGCGACGCTCTGGCGGGATTTGGCCAACATTTCCGGACTGGGCGCGGCATAATCGTAGTCCATGACTTCGAGCAATAACGTCTACCCTAGGGCGCAATCCGGTCGGCTTGCCCTTCGTCTCGTGCTGGCGCTGCTGGCCATCGCACTGATCGCCGCAGCGGCGTGGTACCTGACGCGCCCGAAACCGGTGACGGTCGCGGTCGCCGTAGCCGACGTGGGCCGGGTGGAGAACACGGTGGCGAATACGCGCGCCGGTTCGGTCATGGCTTGCAGGCGCGCCAAGCTCGCGCCGCCTGCCGGTGGACGCATCGAGCGGCTCAATGTCACTGAAGGCGACCGGGTGCGTACCGGGCAGGTGCTGCTCACGCTCTGGAACGATGACCTCACGGCGCGCGAACGGATGTCGCGCGAGCAGCTGCAGACCGCCAAGGCGCACGTGCGCGAAGTGTGCGAATTGGCCAAGGCCTCGGCACGCGACGCGCGGCGCGCGCGCGATTTGCGCGCACGCAACTTCGTATCGCAGGAGGCGGTGGAGCGCGCCGACGCGGATGCGGCGGCGAAGCAGGCAAGCTGCGATTCGGCAGACGCCCAGGTCGCGGAAGCGCAAGCGCGCATCCAGGCATCGCGCGCCGACACCGACCGCACGGTGCTGCGGGCTCCCTTTGCCGGCATCGTGGCCGAGGTCAACGGCGAGGTGGGCGAATACCTTACGCCGTCTCCGCCTGGCATCCCGACACTGCCGGCGGTGGACCTGATCGACGATTCCTGCATCTACGTTTCGGCACCGATCGACGAGGTAGATGCGGCGCAGCTCAAAGTCGGGATGACTGGGCGCGTCACGCTGGATGCGTATCGCGGACAGAACTTCCCCGTCAGGATACGCCGCTTGGCGCCCTATGTGCTCGCGGTGGAGAAGCAAGCGCGCACGGTAGAGGTGGAGGTCGAGTTCGACCGGCCTGGCGACGCCAAACATCTACTGATCGGCTATAGCGCGGACATCGAAATCGTCGTCTCCGGACACGATAATGTGGTTCGCGTCCCGACGCCGGCGCTGATGCCGGGCAACCGGGTGCTGGTGCTGGGCGCGGGCGGCGTGCTGGAGGTGCGCAAGCTCGAATCTGGCCTCGCGAACTGGGAATTCACCGAAGTGAAAGCCGGTCTCGCCAGCGGCGACCGGGTCGTCACCTCGCTCGAACGCGAGGGGGTGAAGGCCGGCGTCCACGCCGTGGCGGAACAGAAGGAGGCCGCCAAGGCCAAAACGCAATGATCCGGTTGAGCGGCATAGCGCGCACTTTCCTGGTGGGTGGCGAGGAGGTTCACGCATTGCGCGCTGCGGATCTGGCGATCACAAAGGGCGAATACCTGTCGATCATGGGGCCTTCGGGATCGGGAAAGTCGACGCTGCTCAATATCCTCGGTTTGCTCGATCGCCCGAACGCGGGCAGCTACGAGCTCGACGCGCGCAATGTCACCGCCTTGACGGACGACGAATTGGCGCGGGTGCGGCGCGAGAAGATCGGATTCGTGTTCCAATTCTTTCACCTGATTCCGCGTCTGACGGCGATGCAGAACATCGAGTTGCCGATGGTTCTGGCGGGGGTAGATCCGGCCGAGCGCCGGCAACGGCTCAAGCGCCTGCTTGCCGAATACAGTCTGGAGGAGCGGGCCAACCACCGACCCGATCAACTCTCCGGCGGTCAGTGCCAGCGGGTCGCGATTGCACGTGCCCTGTCCATGGGACCGAGCGTGATCCTCGCCGATGAGCCTACCGGCAACCTCGACCGTCATACCGGCCAGGAGGTGCTGAGCCTGCTCGAGCACGTGCATCACAGCGGCGGTACGGTGGTGATCGTGACCCACGATCCGGAGATCGGCGCGCGCGCGCACCGGCGGCTGCGCATGCTCGACGGGGTCATCGCTTCCGACCAAAAGGACTGAACATGCGCTTCGTCGATCTGCTCGATTTTTCCTGGCAGGTGGTACGCGGCTCGGTTTCGCGCACGCTGCTGATCCTGCTCGCCATGGGCATAGGCGTTGCCGCCGTCGTCGTGGTGACCGCGCTCGGAGAGGGGGCGCGGCTGTACGTGGCGAATCAATTCGGTTCGCTGGGCAGCAACCTGATCATCGTCCTGCCCGGCCGCAGCGAAACCGCCGGTGCCATGCCCGGGGTGCTGGTGGGCAAGACGCCGCGCGATTTGACGATAGAGGATGCGCTGGCGCTCAGGGGCAGTCATGCGGTCCGGCGCTTTGCCCCCCTGATCATCGGCGCCGGCGATGTGCGCTATGGTGCGCGCGGTCGCGAAACCCCGGTGCTGGGCTCGACCGCGGAACTGCTGGAAATCCGCAGTATGGAGATGGCGCAGGGTCGGTTCCTGCCGCCAGGCGATCCGCGCCACAGCCAGCCGGTGTGCGTCATCGGCTCCAAGGTGGCGAGCGAACTGTTCGGCTCGCGGCCCGCGCTCGGGGAGTGGGTGCGCGTCGGCGACCGCCGTTTTCGCGTGATCGGCATCATGACGAAGCAGGGCGAATCCCTGGGATCCAATACCGATGAAATCGTCATAGTGCCGCTGGCCGCGGCCCAGGCGCTGTTCAATACCGAATCCTTGTTCCGTGTGCTAGTCGAGGCCAAAAGCCGGGATCAGATACCGGCCGCCAAGGCCGACGTCGAGGAGATCATCCGCCTGCGCCATGAGGGCGAACGCGACGTCACGGTGATCACCCAGGATGCAGTGCTGGCAACCTTTGACCGCATCTTGAATGCACTGACGCTGACCGTGGCCAGTATTGCCGCCATCAGCCTTGCGGTAGCCGGGATCCTGATCATGAATGTGATGTTGATCGCGGTCACCCAGCGGCGCCGTGAAATCGGCTTGCTCAAGGCGCTCGGTGCAACGGGGCAGCAAATTCGGCTGGTGTTTTTCACCGAAGCGATGTTGCTGGCCTCCGGCGGCGCTGCGGCCGGCCTGGCTGCGGGCGAACTCGGACGCAGCGTCGCCGCACAGATGTATCCGGACATACCGTTCCAGGCGCCGTGGTGGGCGCTGGTGGCGGCGCCCGCGATCGCGCTGATCACCGCGGTGCTGTTCACCGTGGCACCGGCGCGGCGCGCGGCGCTGCTCGATCCGGTGCAGGCGCTGTCGCGGAGATAGCCGTGCGCTACGCCGATTTCGTCAGTTTTACCTACACCTCGCTTCGGGCTCAGCGCTTGCGCACGGCGCTTACTGCGCTTGGCATCGCGGTGGGCATTGCCGCGGTGATTTTGCTCACCTCCATCGGCGAGGGGCTGCATCGCTTCGTCATTGCCGAATTCACCCAGTTTGGCACCAATATCATCAGCGTCACGCCGGGACGGGTGCAGACGCACGGGGCGTCTCTGGGCGCGGTGAATACGGTGCGTCCCTTGAGCATCGACGATGCACTGGCACTGCGCCGCGCCCCATACGTGCAAATTGCCGATCCGGTGGAACAGGGCAACGCCGAAGTCGTGCACGAGGGCAAGAGCCGCCGCGTCACTCTCTACGGAGTGGGTCCCGAGTTTGCGCGCTCGCTGCAGATGCGCATCGCGAGCGGCGAATTTCTGCCGCCGGACGATCCGCATGGCGCGCGCGCGTTCGTCGTTCTGGGCGCCAAGGTGGCGCGCGAACTGTTTGGCGGCGCGAATCCCCTGGGCAGCCGGATCCGCGCCGGCGGTGAGCGCTATCGCGTCATCGGTGTGATGCAGGCAAAGGGCCAGGTGCTCGGATTCGATCTGGACGATACCGTCTACATACCGGTAGGGCGCGCACTGGAAATGTTCAACCGCGAGAGCTTGCAGGAGATTCACGTGGTATACGAGCCGACGGCGCCGCTGGTGGAAGTGGAGGCGGGCATCAAGCGCATCCTGGTCGCGCGCCACGGAGCGGAAGATTTCACCGTTACACCGCAACAGAAAATGCTGGATGTGTTTGGCACCGTGCTCGACGCGATCACCTTTGCCGTGGCCGCGATCGGCGGTATTTCGCTGGTGGTCGGCGGTGTCGGCATACTGACGATACTCACCATCGCGGTGGCCGAGCGCACTTCGGAAATCGGGCTGCTGCGCGCAGTGGGTGCGACGCGGCGGGGCATCCTACTGATGTTCCTGGGCGAGGCAGCGCTGCTGTCGGTGATCGGCGGCACGGCCGGATTGCTGCTGGGCTGGGGCGCGGCGCTGGCTCTGCACATCGTGTTGCCGGCGCTGCCCGTGCATACGCCCTGGATTTATGCGCTGTTGGCCGAACTGGTGGCGCTGGCCGTGGGCCTGGCCGCCGGCGTGCTGCCGGCGCGGCGGGCGGCGTATCTGGACCCACTGGAAGCGCTGCGCAGCGAGTAGCCGGACGTGCCGCCCGCGCAATAGCTGGTACATTGATATGCCAGATGGCATGCTGCCATTTCTGTTTGCCGCAGCGATTTGCAACTATTTATTGCTCAAACAAGAAAATGAACACTTCTTCCCACGCTTTGCTTTCTGTTTTGCAGTCTCATGGCATCGACCGGGTGTTCCTGGTTCCCGGAGAAAGCTACCTTGGCATTCTGGATGCGTTGTACGATTTTCCCGGTATCGACGCGGTGACTTGCCGCCACGAGGCTGGCGCCGGATTCATGGCCGTAACCGACGGCAGGCTGACCAGACGTCCTGGCGTGGTGCTGGTGAGTCGGGGACCGGGTGCGACCAATGTGGCTATCGCCGTGCACACGGCGCAGCAGGACGGCATTCCGCTGGTCCTGATCGTGGGGCAGGTACCGCGCGCCGACCTGCGCCGCGAAGCCTTCCAGGAGATCGATTACCAGAGCATGTACGGCAGGATCGCAAAATGGGTGTTTGAAGTGACCGATTCCGGCCAAGTCGCCGAGGCGGCATTCAAGGCGATTCGGCTTGCCACGACCGGCACGCCTGGGCCCGTAGTGCTGGTGATTCCGGAAGATCTGCAGCAGCAAGCGGTGGCGCCGCCGAAATGGATCGCGCGCGAACACGCGATCACCCGGCCGGGCGACGCGACCTTGCATCAATTGCAAGACCGGATCCAGACCGCCGAGCGCCCCTTGATCATTGCCGGCGGCGGATTCGAGGCGCCCGGGGGGCGCGAAGCGCTTGCCGCTCTGGCCGAGGCATGGCAGATTCCGGTCGCGCTTTCGTTCCGGCGCCACGATATTTTCTCCAACCTGCACCCACTCTATGCCGGGGAGCTCGGCCTCGCCAATCCGAAGGCGCAGATCGAGACGTTCCGCGAAAGCGATTTACTGCTTGCGCTCGGCACTCGCTTCGGCGACATCACCAGCCAGGGGTACAGTTTCCCAGACCTGCCGCGGCCGGCACAGACCTTCGTGCATGCCTGCGCCGACGATCACATGGTCGGATTGCATTTCGCGGCTGATTTCGGTCTGGTATGCGATCCGGTCGAACTCGCGCGCGCGCTGACGCCTCGCGTCAAACCGCAAATTCCGCCAGCGCGAGCGGTCTGGGCGCAGCGACTGCAGGCTATTCGCGCGGCGCATACCGCCTGGCCGCAACGCAGCGCCGACGACGGCATCGATTTCACGCAGGTGGTAAAGGCCGTGCGCGAGCAGGCGACCCGGGATGCGATCGTGTGCCTGGATGCGGGAACCTTCGCCGCTCCCGTATACCGGCATTTCGGATTCGTTCCGCCGCAGCGGCTGATGTCGCCCCTGTCGGGAACTATGGGCTACGGCACGCCGGCCGCGATCGCGTCGCAGCTGCGCTTTCCACGGAGGCAAGTGATCTGCATGGTGGGTGACGGCGGATTCATGATGACCGGGAACGAGACGATCGCCGCGGTCGAGCGCAAGCTTCCGATCCTGTTCATCCTTGCCAACAACGGCAGCTATGCCTCGATTCGCATCCAGCAGGAACTGTATTATCCCGGGCGCGTGCTGGGCACGAGCCTGTTCAATCCGGATTTCGAGCAGGTCGCGCGCGCGTTTGGCATGCGGGCGCAGCGCATCGAGCGCCCCGAGGAGATTGCGGGCGCAGTCAAACGTGGACTGGCGGGGGACGCGCCCCATTTCATCGAGGTCAAGGCGAGCCTGTCGGTCAGCCTGCCGACGCCTCGCTCCGATTATTGAGAATTACGTAACCGTATGACATCAGAACAACTCAGCCTGAGTCCAACATGCTGCAATGATGGAAGAGCGTCGTTGAGCGGATTTGAGTTTCGCGCGAGCGCCGTGATGCAGTTCCGTCAG
>Ga0334722_10003393_pt1 | contig 17190 bp, 20 predicted proteins | sample C3_bottom_MG_FD_207210 | JGI IMG/M metagenome (GOLD analysis project Ga0334722, IMG submission 207210) | Sediment microbial communities from Yellowstone Lake, YNP, Wyoming, USA - C3_bottom | ecosystem: Environmental > Aquatic > Freshwater > Lake > Sediment | place: USA: Wyoming | collected...
CACCGGCGGCGAGGCGCTGTACGCCGACATGGGCCATCTGGGCCGCGCCCCGATCTTCCGGGCCTGGCTGCTGGTCTTCCCGGCCCTGGTGGTCTGCTACATGGGCCAGGGCGCCTATCTCACCCTCCATCCCGACGCCAAGAATGTCCTCTTCGAGATGATCTTCCACGAGGCGCAGATGCTCTACATCCCCTTCCTGGTGTTGAGTATCGCCGCCACCATCATCGCCTCCCAGGCCATGATCAGCGGGATGTTCTCGATCATCTACCAGTGCATGAGCACCCGGGTCATGCCGCTTTTCAAGGTGGAGTACACCTCGTCCGACATGCGCTCACAGATCTACATCGGCCTGGTCAACTGGGCGCTCTTGGCCTCGGTGCTGTTTATCATGTTTACCTTCAAGGAATCGGCCAATCTAGCGGTGGCCTACGGCTTGGCGGTAACCGGCACCATGACCCTGACCGGCATCATGATGAGCTGGATCTTCCTGCTCCGCCGCGAGCACTTCAAGGCCGGGGTGGCCATGCTGGTGACGGTGGTCGACTTCGCCTTTCTGATCTCCAACATGTATAAGATCCCCCACGGCGGCTACTGGTCGCTGATCCTCGCCTCGGTGCCGCTCTCGATCATTCTCTCTTACACCGCCGGCCAGAAGCAGATGTACAAGATGATGAAGAGCATGGATCTAGACGTCTTCCTCGACAAATACTGGAAGATCTGCAAGCGGATCGCCCGCATCCAGGGAACGGCGCTGTTCTTCGCCCGCGACATGCTGAAGGTCTCGCCCTATATCTACCAGACCATCCTGACCAACAACATCGTCTATACCGACAATATCGTGGTCTCCCTCGTCCGTCTTGATGAGCCCTTCGGGGTCTCCTGGGCCTACCGGGAGTGCTATGCCGAGGGGCTGCGGCAATTCGAGATCATGGTCGGTTATATGGAGGTGGTGGACGTGGGCCAGGTCTTGAAAGAGGCCGGCATCGACCCCAAGGCCATCTTTTACGGGATGGAGGAGATCACCACCAAGAACCCGCTCTGGAAGTTCTTCGCGCTGATCAAGCGCATCACCCCCAGCTACATCCACTTCTACAAGCTACCGCCAGATCGGCTGCACGGCATCGTCACCCGCCTGGAAATGTAACCAGCGTCAGCCGGATTGCCTGCAGCCCTCTCCTGGCACCAGTTCGAGCGTGTTAGTCCCATGTAACGCTTCGCAGCAGCCAAGAACTGAGATTATATTTTCACCGGGGATTGCCTCTAAAGCTCGTGCACTGATATAAAGTACCCATCGGGCATGTCCGGCATTTTCCGGCATCGCCAGCTTGATCTGGAATCCGGGGGGAGAAATCAGATGCGCGGCCACGCAATGAATCCGCTGTTACCATTTTTCATGCTTGCGGTATTGCTTTGCACGCCGCCATTTTCGGGAAATTCCGCCGCTGCGGAGAGCTCCAATCTTAGCCCCCTGTTGGCCATGAACCTGGAGGAATTGGTCAACCTCGAGGTTTCTCTGGCCACCGGCACGGCCAAGCCCCTGAATCTGGCCCCTTCGGTGGCCTCGGTGATCACCAGGAGCGATATTGAGCGGATGGGTGCCACCACACTGGAGGAGGCGCTGGCCGGGGTGCCCGGTCTCCATGTCGGAGCCGTCTTCCCCTATTTGACGGGGCACTACTCCTTCCGCGGCATCCACACCCGCCTCAACCCTCAGGTCCTCATCCTGATCGATGGCAAGCCCATCTCCTTTGGCTACCAAGGCTCCAAGAATCAACGCTTCTCCATGCCCATGGCCATGGTGGAGCGGGTGGAGGTGGTCCGCGGCCCGGGTTCTGCCCTCTACGGGGCCGACGCCTTCGCCGGAGTCATCAACATCATCACCATGAAGCGGGCTGAGGTCGGCAGTCTGGAGAGCGGGGTCAGTTACGGCTCCTTCAACACCAGTGATGCCTGGCTACGCCACGGCTCCACTCTGGCCGGCTGGGATACCACCTTCAGTCTTGAGTACCGGCACAGCGACGGCGACGACGAGCGCATCATCAGCCGTGACCAGCAGACGATTTTCGACAATATCCCCAAATTCAAAAACCTCGGCTACCCCCCGGCCTCGCTGGCCCCGGGACCGGCCCAGACCCAGTACACCTTTTACGACTCCTCCGTCTCCCTGTCCAAGGGCGGCTTCTCCGGAAAACTCAGCGGCCAGCTCATGAAGGATTTTGGTCTGGGGGTGGGCCTCTCCTCGGCCCTTGATTCCACCGGCGCCAGCGATGGCAAACGGTTCATGACGGATCTCGGCTACCGCTATCAGGAGCTGACCAACTGGGACCTAAACTGGGATTTCCGCTACAAATACGAGAAATTCGACACTCTGGCCCGGATGTTCCCGCCTGGTGCCTTGCTGGCCATCGGCACCGATGGCAACGTCACCGCCCCCACCACGCCTGGGGCGAAATTTGTCCTGTTCAGCGACGGATTGTTCGGCGAGCCCATTGTTACCGACAATATGCTCCACTCCGAGTTAAGCGGGGTTTACGAGGGGTTCAGCGACCACCGTATACGCCTGGCCACCGGGGTGACCTGGAACGAGGCCAAAACCGACAACTACAAGAATTTCGGCCCCGGGGTGATCGATGTCAAGGCTCTCAAACCAGCCCCATACGTCAATGTGATCGATGGCACCCTCACCCACCTCGACGGCTCCAGTCCATACATCTTCATGAATGATCAGCACCGCACCGTTTACAACCTCTCTCTCCAAGACGAGTGGCAATTCCTCGAGAAATGGGAACTCACCGGCGGGGGCCGCTATGACTACTATTCCGACTTCGGCGAGACCATCAACCCTCGGGCTGCCCTGGTCTGGCAGACCCGCTCCGACCTGACCAGCAAACTCATGTACGGTCGAGCCTTCCGGGCCCCCTCCATGGCTGATCTCTATCTGAAGAACAACCCCTCAAATCTAGGGAATCCCAACCTCAAGCCGGAAACCATCAATACCCTGGAACTGGCCTTCGACTATCGCCCCTGGTCGTCTCTCCATACTACCTGCAACCTCTTTCGCTATGAGGCCAAGGATTTGATCGACAACGTCCAAACCCCCGGGGCCTCGACATTGTCAGCCCAAAACGCCAGAAACCAGGACGGTCGCGGCTTCGAGGTCGCGGCAGAGTTGCAGATAACGGCAGAGTTGCGGCTGGTCGGCAATCTTGCCTACCAACATTCACAGGACCATACAACCGATGCAATCGTTGCCGACGCCCCGGAATTGCAGTATTATCTCAACCCGCAGTGGGCGTTCCTGCCTGGCTGGGCCTTGGACGCCCAGTATTACCGGGTGACCAACCGCCACCGAGCCGTCGGCGACAACCGCCCAGCGATCGACAACTACAATCTGGTCCATCTCTGCCTACAACGGCGCAATATCGCCAACCATTGGGATGTAAAATTGAAGATCAGGAACCTTTTCAACGAAGATGCCCGCGAGCCCGCCCCAGCCGCGAGCCCTTACGATTACCCCCTGGAAGGTCGAGGGGTCTGGGGTGAGCTGGCCTACAGATATTGAGAGACAACATCTTGATCAGTTTCAAAACATCTGCCCACCGCCCCGGCAGTTTCCGGCGGCTGGCCGCACTCATCTCCATCATCCAGATGGCCGCAATCCTGATGTGGCCGTCACCCCCTATCCTGGCCGCCCAGCCCATTCCCCAGGAATATGAGCTAAAGTCCGTCTATCTCTACAATTTTCTCCAGTTCGTCAACTGGCCGGCCGGGCCGTGTTCCACTAGCGGCAAGCGGGTGGAAGAGATTGCCGTACTCGGTGATTCCCCCATCGGCGAGAGCCTGAAAAATCTGCAAGCGGAACTCAAAAAAACCCGCGAGGTTGAGCTGTCGCTCCGTTTTTACGGACCGTATGTTGAGGGTATGGACCTTTCCGGTTGCCAGTTGATCTTCATCTCCCAGCCCGAGTTGAAGCACATCAAGAAGATTGTTGCCAGTCTCAAGGGCAAATCGGCCCTCCTGGTTGCCGATGATGAGGATTGCCTTGACCAGGGCTGCATGATCGCCCTCCTTACCCAGTCTAGCAGGATCCGCTGGGCCATAAACCGTCGTTCCATCGAGGCCTCGGGGTTCAAAATGAATGCCCGGCTGTTGGAGATGGCCGTCAAGGTGATCCAATGACCAGGCTCATGGGACACGAGGCGCGGCCATGAAAGCCTTTAAGGACCTGGCCATCCGCACCAAACTGATCCTGCTGCTGTTGAGCTTCAGCACCGTGGCCGTGCTGGCGGCAACCCTGGCCTTTTATTCGCTGGTGGTCGATCATTATCGCCAGTCCTACCAGGATGATCTGCAGAGTCTGGCAGGCATCCTGGCCGACAATTGCCGGGCGTCCCTGGCCTTTCGTGTTCCCGAAGATGCCGAGCAATTGCTGCACTCGCTCAAGAGCCGCCCCTCGCTGGTCAACGCCAGAATCGATGGGGCCGACGGCCAGATGTTCGCGGCCTATGGCACGGTACTGGCCAATCCGGACCTGCTCACCATCAAGCATGACATCGCGATGAACGGCAAGGTCATCGGCAGCCTCTCGCTGCGCGACGACATGCGTTCGATCCTGGCCTTCCGTCACTTCGCCCTGTTTACCCTCATGGCCATTGTCCTGCTGGTCATCGGCCTGAGCTTTTTCCTGGCCGCCCGCCTCATGGAGCTGATTTCACAGCCAATAACCGAGCTGGCCCAGGTGGCCAGGAACATCTCCTTGCATCAGGATTACCGGCTGCGGGCGCATAAATACGGCGATGACGAGATCGGCAATCTGGTGGATGCCTTCAACGCCATGCTGGTCCAAATCGGTGAACGGAGCACGGCCCTCCTGAACAGCGAAAGCCGCTTCCGCGCCCTGCTCAACCAGGCCGCCGACGCCTTCTTTCTCCATGATCTTGATGGGCGGATCATCGACGTCAACCAGCGGGCCTGCGACAGCCTCGGATACAGCCGCGAGGAGTTGCTGACCATGGAGGTGGCCGACATCGATGAAACCACCGCCAGCCAGCATACCGGAAACTGTTATTGGCAAAAATTGCTGCCGGATTGGCCGGTTACGGTCGAGATGGTCCACCGGCGCAAGGACGGGATAACCTACCCGGTCGAGGTCCGGGTGGGGACGCTGGTCTTGGGCGGAGAAAAAATGGTCATCTCCCTGGCCCGGGACATTTCGGAACGTCTGGCCACCGAGAAGGAACGGCGTCAGATGGAAAGTCGGCTGCAGCAGTCGCAAAAGATGGAATCCATCGGCACCCTGGCCGGCGGCATCGCCCATGACTTCAACAATATCCTTACCCCGATCTTCGGTTACCTGGAACTGGCGATGATGCAGAGCCAGGCCGCCCCTCTGACCTTGAGCCATCTCCAGGAGGTCTACAAGGCCGCTGGCCGCGCCCGGGAGCTGGTCAAGCAGATTCTGACCTTCAGCCGCCGCGACAATGAACAACAATCACCGGTCCTGGCCCAGATTGTCATTAAAGAAGCCCTGAAGCTCCTGCGGGCCTCGATCCCGGCCACCATTGAGATCAGGCAAAATATCGACCCCAACTGCCCGGCGATCATGGCCAATCCCACCCAAATCCACCAGATTCTCATGAATCTCTGCACCAACGCCTATCACGCCATGCGGGAATCCGGCGGCATTCTCGGCGTTTCCCTGGCGCCGCAGGAAATCTCCACTCAGGATTACCTCAAGAGCCTGAATCTTCAGCCAGGGCATTACCTGCTCCTTGAGGTCAGCGATACGGGCAAGGGGATGAGCAAAGAAACCCTCGACCGCGCCCTGGAACCGTATTTCACCACCAAACCCCCGGGTGAAGGCACCGGCATGGGCCTGGCAATGGTCCACGGCATCGTCAAGGGCTACGGCGGGAGCATTAGCCTGTACAGCGAACCCGGCAAAGGTACGACCATCCGCATCTATCTCCCGGCCAGCGCCACGCCGACCAGCCAGCAAGCACAGGTCTTTCAAGCGGCGGTCCCGGTAGGCAACGAACGCATCCTTCTGGTCGACGACGAACCGGCGGTCAGAGAGGTCGAGAAGGCGATGCTGGAAAGCCTGGGCTACCAGGTCAGAGCCTGCACCGGCCCGGAGGAGGCGCTGGCGTTATTTGCCGCCACCCCCGGACAATTCGACCTACTGGTCACCGACATGACCATGCCCCAGATGACCGGCGATCGCCTGGCCGTAAAAATCCTGGAAATCCGGCCCAATCTGCCGATCGTTGTCTGCACCGGTTTCAGTGAGTTGATCAATCGGGATTCGGCCCGGGCCCTGGGCATCCGGGATTTTGTCTCCAAGCCCCTGGTGCGGCATGATTTCGCCAGCACGGTCCGGGCCGTGCTGGACGGGAAGATGGCGGAATAGTTCCGTCGAAGTAGCCCCCGCAAAATATTTTTTCAACAAGGTATTGGTGGAAATGCCAAACTCTCCTACGACTAAAAGCAAAATATTAGTGACTGGCGGTGCCGGCTACATCGGTTCCCACACCCTGGTTGAGCTGCTGCAGGCTGGCTTCGAGGTCGTGGTGGTGGACAATTTCAGCAACTCCAGCCCTGAGGCCCTGCGCCGGGTAGAGCAGATCACCGGCTGCACCGTGCCGGTTTACCAGGTTGATCTCTTGGACGAACCGGCCCTGGAGGCGGTTTTTACCGAGCATCAACCGCAGGCGGTCATCCATTTCGCCGGCCTGAAGGCGGTGGGCGAATCTGTGGCCGAGCCGCTCCGCTATTACCAGGTCAATCTTGGCGGCACCTTGAACCTATGCCAGGCCATGGCCCACCACGGCATCAAGAATATTGTCTTTTCCTCCTCGGCCTGTGTCTATGGCAATCCCGACACCGTGCCCATCCGCGAGGATTTCCCCACCCGCCCCAGTAATCCTTACGGCTGGTGTAAACTGATGATTGAGCAGCTCCTTACCGATCTCCAGAAAGCCGACCCGGCCATGAATGTGGCCCTGTTGCGCTATTTCAACCCAGTGGGGGCCCATGCCTCGGGCCTGATCGGCGAGGATCCCCAAGGGGTACCGAACAATCTGATGCCGTATATCGCCCAGGTGGCGGTGGGCCGCCGGGAAAAACTCGCCGTCTTCGGGAACGACTACCCCACCCCGGACGGCACCGGCGTGCGTGACTTCATCCATGTGGTTGACCTGGCCAGGGGCCACATCAACGCCTTGCAGAAGCTCGCCACCAATCCTGGTCTGCTCCTGTGCAACCTGGGCACGGGCCAGGGGTATTCAGTCCTGGAGATGGCGGCCGCCTTCCAGCAGGCCTCAGGGCAACCCATTCCCTATGAGATCGTGGCCCGCCGCCCCGGAGACATCGCCGAGTGCTATGCCGATCCGGCCTTTTCCAAAGAGGTCCTGGGCTGGCAGGCCGAGCTAGGAATCACGGAGATGTGCCGGGACCATTGGCACTGGCAGGAGAAAAATCCCAAGGGGTATGGTTGAGGATAAGTGGGAAGCAGATCCGATATGCTAGCCCATTCTTTGACCGGCAGAGATATTTTGCTTCAAGATATTGTTGCAACTGGTTAAATTGCCCGCATGAATTTCATACCAAATTTAGCCGGCGGTTTGCAGGCCATCTCTTCTGCCGCCGGAAACCACGTACCATCCAGAGAGGACCGATGAAGGGCATAATCCTCGCCGGGGGTTCCGGCACCCGTCTTTATCCACTGACCACCTCGGTCAGCAAGCAGCTAATGCCGGTGTACGACAAGCCGATGATCTATTATCCGCTGTCGGTCCTGATGATGGCCGGGATCCGGGAAATTCTGATCATCACCACCCCGGAAGATAACGCCCAGTTTGTTCGTCTCCTGCAGGACGGGAGTCAATGGGGCCTGCAGATCCACTACGCGGTGCAGCCCAAGCCGGAGGGTCTGGCCCAGGCCTTTATCATCGGCGAGGAATTTATCGGCAACTCACCGGTCTGCCTGATCCTGGGCGACAATATCTTCTTCGGCCATGGCTTTACCGAGCAATTACACAAGGCGACCCAGATCAGCAAAGGTGGCACGGTATTCGGCTACTATGTCAATGATCCGCAACGCTACGGCGTCGTTTGTTTTGACGATGCGGGCAATGTGCTTGATATCGAAGAAAAACCGGCCCAACCCAAGTCAAACTATGCCGTCACCGGCCTCTATTTTTATGATAACGATGTGGTCGCCATCGCCAAGTCCATCACCCCTTCACCACGGGGTGAGCTGGAGATCACCGACATCAACCGGGCCTATCTCAAACGCGGCGACTTGAAGGTCGAGCAGATCGGCCGCGGCGTCGCCTGGCTCGACACCGGTACCCATGCCTCTCTGCTGGAAGCGGGCAATTTCATCAAGATTGTCGAAGACCGCCAGGGCTTGAAAATTGCCTGCCTGGAAGAGATCGCCTACCGGAAAAGATACATCTCCAGCGCGCAAGTTCGAGAAGTCGCCCAGCCCTTGGCCAAGAACGGCTATGGCCAATATCTCCTGAACCTCATCGCCCGGGAAAACTGGCAATAAGTTGATTGCCGCCCAGGCTGTTGCTCTCAATATGGTCCTCGTGACCAATAACGAGGTTGATTTTCAAAGTTATCCCGGAGTCAGGATTGAGAACTGGGTGGCATAAAGCCTCCCCTCTTTTTATGGGAGGGGATTGAGGGGAGGGTGGGGAATCAGATAGGTAATTTTCACCTGACCTCCGCCCCATGCCTATGCGATGCCGATTTCATTTGCTGGCATCGCTGAAACATGGGCTGAAATCGTTTAAACTACCGCCATTCGGATGTCCCGAATTTAACTCGGCGCCACGATCCGGTAGCGATTGCAACATCAGCACCGCCAGACAGTGCTGGGAAAAGCCCCAGACTGGCCCTGCCTTTCACGCTGAAACAAATCAAATGGGCAACTATAGTCTTAAGAAAAGAAACTGTTTCCGATATGCTAGCTAATTCTTTGATCAGCAGCGATTGCCAATCCTTACGCGGGTTTCCCTTGTTTTTTGCGGGCATTTTTGGAAAGAATGAATTGCGGTCTAAGGAATCAGAAATTTAGTGGGGAGATGGGTATCTTGTCCCCATAACTCCCACCAAAGGACAGTGTTAATGGAGCGATGCAATGGAATTAGCTGAGCAAATTCTCGGTGTCCTGGCCGGTTTCCCGGAGATTTCCGTGACGATTCTTTTCGGATCTGCGGCCAGCAACCGCCTTACACCAGTCAGCGACATTGACATCGGCGTTGCCGCTGTGCGAATTCTTGCCTTGGAAAGAAAGATGGAATTACACACCGCTCTGTCGCTAGCTCTTCCGCGTGAGGTGGATCTTGTCGACCTTCAAGCGGTTAACGGCCCCATCTTGCAGCAGGCTTTATCCAGGGGGGTTCTCTTGAAAAGCTCCCCTCCCGTTTATGCGGCTTTGATCAGAAAGATGTGGTTCAATCAAGCGGATATGATGCCGCTGACCCGGATGATTTTGCAAAGGCAGACACGGAGATTTGTGAATGGATGAAACGATTATCCTGCTAAAGATCACCTCCCTTGAGCGCTGCCTTCGTAGGATTCAGGGGAAAATTCCTGCTGATCGCGCGACTCTGTCTGAGGATCTTGATCGCCAGGACATCATTGCCTTGAATCTTGAAAGAGCCATTCAGGTTTGTGTCGATATTGCTTCCCACATTGTGGCGGAATTAGACCTTGCAGCGCCTCTGACCATGGCGGAAAGCTTTGGGGTGCTGTGCCAAGCTGGGATTCTTTCAGATTCCGTTGCCAAGAGAATGCAGAAGAGTGTTGGTTTTCGTAACATCGCGGTTCATGAATATGACGCGATCAACTGGGATGTGGTATTTGCGATTATCACCGGCCATCTTGATGATTTCAGAAAATATGCGGCGGAGATTGTTGACTGGATGAAGACCAGGGGAGAGAGGCTGGATAGCTAAACGCGTGTCGGTAGGGGACCAGCCCGGCGATTTGCTGCGGGGCTTATATTTCGGTGGGCGGTTTGTTGAAAAATCGTAGTCCGCCAGGAATTGGCAAGATAGCAAGCGGCGTCCCTCTGGGTTCTTATGTGTACATGTCTTTATTGAAAATGACGTGATCATCGGCAACCGGGTCACGGTTTGTGCGGGGAGATAGGTATCCTGTCACCGGAACTAAGCGCGGAATTACCCTCGAAGAATCAAAGTGCGCCAAGAATTAGCAAGATAGCAAGCGGCGGCCCTCGGGGTTCTTGACTCAAGGAATTGAAATCATGTTAACCGAAGAACTCAAAGAACAGATTATTGACCGGATCAAAAGAACCCGACCAGAAAAGATTATTCTGTTTGGTTCGCATGCTTATGGTGTGCCCGGGAAAGATAGCGATATTGACCTATTGGTGGTGACGAGCGACGACTTTATTCCGCAGAATTTTTCGGAAAAAAACGCCATATACCTAAGTGTGTCGGATACCCTCACTGAAATTGAAAAAAAATTCCCGATCGATCTGATTGTCCATACTAAAGAGATGTTCAGAAGATTTGTGGAAATTGACAGCATGTTTGCTAGGAAAATTATTGCCAGCGGGGCGGTCTTGTATGAAAAAAGCAGCTAAGGCGTGGCTGAAGGCGGCTAAGGATGATTTGGATGTTATAGACAAGATCATTGATGTTGCTCATCTCTCCCATATGGTGGCATTCCATGCGCAGCAGTGCATAGAAAAAACGTTCAAGGCCTTCATGGAGGAAAACGATATTGATACACCAAAGATTCACAACCTGGTTACTCTGTTTGGCCGTATTGAGGGAATAGTGGCAGTTACTACTGATGTCCGAATGCTGAAGACCCTTGATGGCCTATATATTGATGCCCGCTATCCAGGTGATTTGGGTTTGATGCCGGATGGTAAACCAAGCCGCCAGGAGGCTCAAAGTTTTTACTCCTTTGCCAAGGATATTTATGAAACATTCCAAAGCAATTTGTCTTCCAGCTAAAGATGTGATTTGCTCCGATTGTACGGGAATTTGAAAGATAGCAAGCAGCGTCCCTCAGGGTTGCTCACGAATTTAACCAAGTTGATGGTTATAGCTTATGAAAGAATTCTTCCAGCACGACATGGCTCTCGTGGAGAGTGAAAAGATCGGCAAGGATACCCGCATCTGGGCCCTTGCCCATATCCTGCCCGGCGCTACAATCGGCAGCAATTGCAACATCTGCGACCATGTCTTTATTGAAAATGACGTGATCATCGGCAACCGGGTCACGGTTAGTGAGGGGAGATAGGTATCCTATCCCCAGAACTCCCTACAGCGTGAAAAGGAGTAGGCAAGATGCGAGTTGAAGCGATAGTAAAAAAAGGCGGGTGGTTCATCCCCAATCCGGGCATTGCTGTTGGCAAACAAAAACATATCCTTCTTGATATAACCCCTGTTGCCATAGAAGATGTATCCGGTGATGCATTTGCTCAGGCTGCCGGTATGCTGAAAAAAGCCACAATTGACGGAGTTTCTTTTCAGAATAAACTCCGTAAAGAATGGAGCGGGCGGTAGTGTACCTAATAGACACAAATATCCTCATATATTACCTTGAAGGCGAGCACGTTGCGGTTTCATTATTGCGCACCCACCGAGATAAGCTAGCCATTTCGTCCATTACCTGGATGGAAACACTTTCATTCCATTTTAGCGCAGATCAAGAGCAAGTAGTCCGGGCATTTCTACAGGAATTTAGGTTGGTCGAAATTTCTTCCCCGGTGATGGAATTATCTGTGAAAATTCGCCGGAAGAAAAAGATAAAACTTCCTGATGCAATCATCGCCGCGTCAGCAATTCATCATGATTTGATTCTTGTGACACGGAATATCAAGGATTTTGAAGGAACTACGGCGAAAATACTTGATCCGTTTTTAGTTACGTAGGATAGGCGCTTTTTTGTGCTCACATGATTAGGGTTTTGCTAAAACGCAGGGCAGATAAGTATTATGTCCCCGGAACTCATGCCCGGAACTCATGAGGGCGACGAGGACTTATAGTTAGAGGGAGTACTTGAGCCATGTTTGGAGTTAGTGAACAATTAAACAACGTCCCGAGATAAGTGCGCGAGATAAGTGCGGAATTACTACCCTCCCCTCAATCCCCTCCCATAAAGGGAGGGGAGGCTTTATAACTCCCTCTCCCCTTGTGGGAGAGGGGCGGGGAGAGGGGAAAACAAGCGGTGCAATTCCTTATCTGATAAAACTGATATTTGCAGGTAAAATTTTATCATCGTTTCCACGCTCCCGCGTCACCAAAGGACGCTGGAGCGTCCAAGGCTGCGTTCCCACGGAGACCGTGGGAACGCTAGAAAAAACCTTAAACTAGTGCCATTCTATTGTGTCACCGGAACTCCCATGATCTTATGCGGAATGAGAAAGAGAGCAAGCACCACCCCTGAGGACATTTACATATGAAAGAATTCTTCCAGCACGACATGGCTCTCGTGGGGAGTGAAAAGATCGGCGAGGATACCCGCATCTGGGCCTTTACCCACATCCCGCCCGGCGCTACAATCGGCAGCGATTGCAACATCTGCGACCATGTCTTTATTGAAAATGACGTGATCATCGGCAACCGGGTCACGGTTAAGTGCGGGGAGATGGGATGTCCCCGGAATTAAATCGAGAACTAATTTGTGTGAGGTGTATGCGATGAATGTCAATCAGGTTATGGAAAATGTAAAAGCGTTGAGCGTTAAGGATAGAGCGTTGATTGCCCATTGCTTGATTTATTCGCTCGAATCAAGACAAGACGAAGGAGTTGACGTGGCCTGGGCTGGATTGGCTGAACAAAGATATCAAGAACTGGTTTCAGGCAAGGTTAAGGCTGTATCTTGGGGAGATATAAAAAGCTCCGTTAAAGGGTAGGAATGTTGAAATTAAAGTTTCACCCTGACGTTTCTGTTGAAATCAGGGCTTCCTACTGTTGGTATCAAGAGCAAGCAGAAGGGTTAGGCGATGATTTTTTGAATGAGCTTGAGTCGGAATACCAAGCTGTTGCTGAATTCCCTCAGACCTGGCCACTGTTTGTGAAAGGTTTCCGAAGGCATTTGCTGCCCAATTTTCCGTTTTCTGTGATTTATCGTGAAAGTGGCGGAACTATTTTTGTGGTTGCCGTGATGCATAATAAACGAAAGCCAGGTTACTGGTTAGGTCGGGTATGAATTTAGTCGGGTTGGCGCAGCGTAATGAAAGAATCAACTTATTATCTTGGAAGCCGCTATCTTATGCGGAATGAGAAAGAGAGCAAGCACCACCCCTGAGGACACTTACAGATGAAAAAATTCCTCCAGCACGACATGGCTCTCGTGGAGAGTGAAAAGATTGGCAAGGACACCCGCATCTGGGCTTTTGCCCATATATTACCCGGCGCCACAATCGGCAGCAATTGCAACATCTGCGACCATGTCTTTATATAACATAACGAGATCATTGGAAATCGAGTCACGATTAGGGGTGAGGAGTTAGATAACTGGCCCCCAGAACTTTAGTATTTAGAAAGATAGAAAAGCAACGTCCCTAAGGCTATCCCCCTTTATTTGCGCTGGGATAGCCAATTAAGTATGGTGTACCCAGGACCTTTTTCAGAAGGAGGGAATAACGATGCTGCAAAGCTATGAAGCGATTTATGATCATGGACAAGTAAAATGGATCGGTGATTGCCCGCTTGTCGGAAAGGCGCATGTGATTGTCACGGTACTCTCTGACTCACCCACCATGGTGTCCAGTGTTAAACGTGTACCTTCGCCTCGGATTGCCGGACAAGGGAAAGTTCTTGGAGATATAGTTTCGCCTGCGGCAGCTGTTGATGATTGGAATTGCCTGAAATGATAGTCCTCGATACCCATATTTGGGTAAATTGGATATTGGGTGGCGAAGCTGCATTGCCTGCGTCAATAGTTGAAGCCATGCAAGCTGAAACCCGTTTAACTGTTTCGGTAATATCGTGTTTTGAAGTGGCTTTGTTGGTTAAGCGGGGCAGACTTGAGCTACCACTCCCAGTTGAGGAATGGCTAACGGAAGCACTGGCAAATTCTGATGTGGAATCACTGCCTATCACGTGTGAAATTGCGCAACGTGCTGTTGCTCTACCGGATATCCATCGAGATCCTGCCGATCGAATGATTATTGCTACGGCTATTGTTCATGATGCGAGACTTGCCAGCATTGATTCTGTCTTTCCGGGCTATCAAGAACTGGAAATGCGGTTGTTGGGGAAATAAATCTGTCCACTTTTTTAGAATATGAAAAATGTGATTTACCTGCGTACGGGATTAGAAAGATAGCAAGCAACGTCCCCTAGGTTCCTAAGGGCGCCCCTTTGTTTTTAGCGGGCATTTTGGGGAAAGAATGAATTGCGGTCAAGGAATCAGAAATTTAGTGGGGAGATAAGTATCCTGTCCCCGGAACTACCGGAATTACTCTGATTCCCCACCCTCCCCTCAATCCCCTCCCATAAAGGGAGGGGAGGCTTTGTAACTCCCTCTCCCCTTGTGGGAGAGGGGTGGGGAGAGGGGAAAACAAGCGCTGCAATTCCTTATCTGATAAAACTGATATTTGCAGCCCCAAATTTTAGCATCGTTTCTACGGCTTCCGTGGGAACAATAGAAAAAACCTTAAATTAGCGCCATTCTATTGTGTCACCGGAACTCCCATGATCTTATGCGGAATGAGAAAGATAGCAAGCAACGTCCCTGTGCCCTTACTTTGTTAATGAAGCAGGCTATGAAATATGCGTTTAACATCACAACAAATCCACAATATTACCCAGGTCGTATCAGGGTTTGCCGGTGATACGGCGGAGATCTATCTCTTCGGCTCTCGTTTGAATGACCAAGCCCGAGGCGGTGATGTTGATATTCTAATCCTAATGGATCGGCGGCCCTCTAGAATAGAGCGAGGCAAGGTGAAAATGGATTTGGAGCAAGTGCTTGGTCTGCCGGTGGATATGGTTATTCAGGTGCGGAATGATGAAGTGACACCGTTTCAGGCAATTGTCCATGGACATGCAACTCGACTGGAGGTTCATGCATGACTGGGGCTACTGCACTAAAGGCCGAAAGACAGCATCTCGCCGATTTACTTGAGGCGATTCAGCGCTGTGTGTTCTTTCTTGATGCCTCAACTCAGAAAATTGTCTGGCCGACAACGAAGTTACATCTGGAAGATCATATGAAGGATGTTGCCCTGTTCGAGTCGCTTTCCTCCATTAACGAAAGGTTCTCGAAGTTGCAGGATACTCTGGGTGCGGCCATGCGCCATGCCGTGATTCTGTCTGGCGAGGCAAGTGAATCTTTTCTTAAGGTGCTGTCATTTTATGAGAAAGCTTCGGTAATCGATTCAATTGAGGCTTGGCAAATTTGCCGAGCAACCCGCAATCTCGCCGCGCACGATTATGGTATTGATTATGCGGAAATCGCAGAGCATTTCAATGCTCTGCACGAGCTCATCCCGGTTTTGTACGGTGCCTCCAGTCGGTTTCTTCGGTACTGCGACGATAGCTTTGGGGTAGCGCCCGCCCATGGGATATTTGCAGAAAATTTTTGGTTGGTAATTAGTGGCAATCAGGAATTAGAAAGATAGCAAGCCCCACCCCTGAGGGCACTTACAGATGAAAGAATTCTTCCAGCATGACATGGCTCTCATGGAGAGTGAAAAGATCGGCAAGGATACCCGTATCTGGGCCTTTGCCCATATCCTGCCCGGCGCCACAATCGGCAGTAATTGCAACATCTGCGACCATGTCTTTATTGAAAATGACGTGATCATCGGCAACCGGGTCACGGTTTGTGCGGGGAGATAGGTATCCTATCCCCAGAATTACTACCCTCCCCTCAATCCCCTCCCATAAAGGGAGGGGAGACTTTCTAACTCCCTCTCCCCTTGTGGGAGAGGGTGGGGAGAGGGGCGGGGAGAGGGGAAAACAAGCGGTGCAATTCCTTATCTGATAAAACTGATTGCAGGTAAATTTTTATCATCGTTCCCAGTGTCCCCAGAACTCCTCGAAACTACACGGAAGGAGTATTAAGATGAACAGATTAAGGCAGAAAATAGAACATGAATTGGATACGTTAGATAACCGAACGATGGCGGCGGTATATGAGCATCTTCGGTTACTGAATCCTTTGAGCCGTGGCTCTGGGAAGAAACGACTTATGGCAGTACCGGATATCAAGGAAGTCCTGGCTTTAACTTCATCGTCTAAGGGGAGTTGGGCTGAAACCGTGTTGGATGATAGGGATGAGCGCCTGTGAAGCGGCTCTACTTTGATACCTCAGCATTGGTGAAGATTTACCATCGCGAGGCAGGGTCTGAATACTGTTTGGACCGCTATGAGGATCAGTCTCCCCTGATCATTTCAGAACTTGCTCGCGTTGAATTTCATTCAGCACTTTTTCGCAAACAGCGAGATAATGAGCTGAACGCTGAGGCTCTAGAAGTGGTTTTGCAAAAGTTTGAGTTTGATTGTGAGGAACGCTATGAGGTTCTTCATGTGTCTTCGCTGATTTACGATGATGCTTGTCGATTGCTTGCCCAATATACAGGTGTCGGGTTGAGGACTCTTGATAGTCTTCAGCTAGCAACTTTTTTGAATTATTGTGAAAAAGATCAGGATCTATTTGTATGCGCTGACCGAAAGCTGTCGGTAGTGGTTAACAGGGAAGGGGTACAGGCTGTTATCGTATGAGTTGATCAATCATAAGGATGCTGGCGAAGTGTGCCTCACAAACTCCTTTTCCTGCAACTTGCCGGTTTTATTGGATAAACTATTCTCTTGACGGGAGAAATATAGGTTGTTCCCTACCCTCCCCTCAATCCCCTCCCATAAAGGGAGGGGAGGTTTATAACTCCCTCTCCCCTTGTGGGAGAGGGTGGGGAGAGGGGAAAACAAGCGGTGCAATTCCTTATCTGATAAAACTGATATTTGCAGGTAAAATTTTATCATCGTTCCCACGCTCCAACGGTTTCCGTGGGAACGATAGATTTCAGGAAAGAATGAATTGCGGTCAAGGAATCAGAAATTTAGTGGGGAGATAAGTATCCTGTCCCCGGAATTACCGGAATTACTCCTGATTCCCCACCCTCCCCTCAATCCCCTCCCATAAAGGGAGGGGAGGTTTATAACTCCCTCTCCCCTTGTGGGAGAGGGG
>Ga0334722_10003394_pt1 | contig 17190 bp, 18 predicted proteins | sample C3_bottom_MG_FD_207210 | JGI IMG/M metagenome (GOLD analysis project Ga0334722, IMG submission 207210) | Sediment microbial communities from Yellowstone Lake, YNP, Wyoming, USA - C3_bottom | ecosystem: Environmental > Aquatic > Freshwater > Lake > Sediment | place: USA: Wyoming | collected...
CCTCAGCATGGGCTGTTCGCCTGTCCTGATCGAAGTAAATGCGGTTTTCGAGCAAGGTGGAGGTCATTCTAGACACCGAAGTCCACGCTTCGGAAGAGGCTAAAAAACGTTTTTCCGCAGCCTGCTAGAAGACACAGTGCGCGGGGAACCGATGTCTGGAGTCTTTTACAAAGTCGAGGTGCAGGATGCCATCTATTCTTGTCGTCGATGACGAAGACCAAATCCGCCATTTGATTCGCGAAACATTGGAGCAGTCCGGCTATCACGTCACGGAAGCGCGTGATGGGAAGGAAGCCCTCCAGCAGTGTCGGCTGGCCCCAGCCGACCTGGTCATCATGGACATTCTCATGCCCGATCAGGATGGCCTGGAGACTACTGCCACGTTGCGGCAGGAATTCCCGAAGGTGAAAGTCATCGCGATCACCGGCGGCAGTGAAATGATCGGTATTCTCAATTTTCTCGATGTCGCCAAAATGTTAGGCGCCCACCGCGCGCTTCAGAAGCCCTTTGAGATGACGACCCTCCTCGACGCTGTCGAAGCCGAATTGAAGGACTAGCCTACCCGCGGCGTACGAGACACGCCCCTCAAAAGTGTGTATCTGCCGATTCACCACTTCGGCAACCGAATCCGTGAAGCGTCGTTCGTCTCTCGTCCGAAATGAGCATACAGCGTATAGCCAGAGGTCAAAGAGCCTTTGGCTAATGGCGTATGGTACGAGATTCGGTCGTTCTGATTTTGTGCAATAGGCCATCAGCTCTTCAGAGCCATTCTCTCCGGCTATACGCCATTAGCCATACGCTCTTATCCCCAACGAGATACGCTTCACGGGTCGGTGGTGGAGAGGGGGCGAGCTTGACCATCAGTCAGAGAATCGCTAAGGTGCGGGATAAGAGCCAGAGAGCCGTGGGAGAAGGGCCTGCGCGAATATGCCTCGTCTCAGCAAGGGACCACAATCGCAATCACGGCGGCGAGGAACGGATCGTCCTCATCCCTTGGTCGGGGTGTTGGGCGGAAGCAAATCCGATTTCCCGATCTTAGAAAAGGCCGTTGCGATTCTGACGGATCTCGGGATTCCACACGAATTGATGGTCGTCTCTGCGCACCGGACTCCGGATCGCTTGTTCGCCTATGCAGAACAGGCTCCCGGCCGGGGGATCGAAGTCATTATTGCCGGTGCCGGCGGGGCGGCCCATCTTCCCGGGATGCTGGCTGCGAAGACGCATCTGCCGGTCATCGGGGTCCCGATCCCGACGGAGAATCTTCGCGGACTTGATTCGCTCCTCTCCATCGTGCAAATGCCGAGAGGGATTCCCGTCGCCACGGTGGCCATCGGAGGGGCGGAGAATGCCGGTTTGCTTGCAGCGCAAATCCTGGCGGGCCGGTATCCAGCGATTGCCGCTCGCGTGAAGTTATTCCGTCAGACACAGACGGACGGCGTGCTCCAGTCTCCTGAAGCGAAGGGCCTGGTGACCGGAACGAAAGGTCCCGGCCGTCCGAGTCGCCGGTCGTGAAGGCCGTGGTCATCGAGACGGGATCTGTCCTGGGCGTTCTGGGGGGCGGGCAATTGGGCGCCATGTTCACCATGGCGGCATGCCGTCTCGGGTATCAGGTCGCCGTCTGGGATCCAGATCCAGAGGCGCCGGCTCATCGTGTTGCCACGCACAGCTTTCCCCTTCCGTTCACCGACCAACACATTCTTGCGCGCTTTGCCGACTTGGTTAGCGTCGTGACCTATGAATGGGAAAATATCCCGGCGGAGCTCTGCCGAGCGTTGGAGCAGCGGAAGCCGGTTCGTCCGTCGAGTGCCGTCCTGAGCGTGATTCAGGATCGCCTCAAACAAAAGGGGTTCTTGGCCTCCAACGGATTTCCCGTTCCCTCCTTCGCCGGTCTGACCGCTCCCGATCAATTGGCGGCGACCGTCCGACAGGTCGGGTATCCCGCCCTCTGTAAGACGGCAACGGCGGGTTATGACGGCAAGGGACAGTGGAGAATCCCCCGAGAGTCCGATGTCCGGGAGGTGGAACGAGCGTTATCGGAATCCGCTCGCCCCGGCATGCGATGGATCGTGGAGTCCTTGGTGCCGTTTGAACGGGAACTCTCGATCCTGGTGGTCCGTGGAACTGACGGACAGAGTTGCACCTATCCTCTGGCTGAGAATGAACATGAAGAGGGGATTCTTCGAACCACCAAGGTGCCGGCCCCGGGATCGTCAGCTGTGGCCGAGCGAGCGACCGCTCTTGGGCGTCAAGTTGTGGATCGTTTGGAAGGGGTCGGGGTATTTTGTCTCGAATTGTTTCAGCTGCCCAGCGGGGAACTGCTCATCAACGAGATTGCCCCACGGCCCCATAACTCAGGCCATTACACGCTCAATGCCTGCAGCGTGTCCCAGTTTGAGCAACAGGTTCGTGCCACCAGCGGGATGCCGCTTGGTGAAGTACGTCTGCTGAGCCCCGCCGTCATGGTGAATCTCATTGGGGACGACGCCGCAATCTTTATGATGAAGGGGGCAGGCTGTCGAACCCTGTTGGATATTCCTGGTGCGGTACTCCATCTCTACGGCAAGAGTCAGATTCGTCCCCGCCGCAAGATGGGACATGTCACCTTCCTCGGAGAGACGCTCAGTCTCGCTCTCGATCATGCGAAGCAATTTCGTGACGGCTTGGCAAACGGCCCCACCCTGTCTACATAACCGGGGTAGAGTGTCTCTGGTGAGCGCTAGCAGGCTACGGAAAAACTATTGTGGCACGCCAGAACTACACTGACCTGCACGTCTGGAACAACGGGAGAACACTACGCAGGATGCTCAAAAAGTCTGTCCAGCAAGGCCGCAGCGAGCGAAGAGGCGAAGCGTACGCTTCGGTACGTTGAGCTTCTGAGCGATGCGAGAACGAAGCTGGCGGGCTTTTTCAGCATCCTGCTAGCCATCCCATCGGTCTCTGCGGCTGGGCGCAAAGAAGGGCACGTCCGGGCGTTTGAAGAGGCCGATCAGTGCCATCCCAGCGAGAAACCCGCCGATATGGGCGAAGAATGCGACGCCTCCGCCCTCACTGCCGACGCTCATCCCCCCGCTCAACAGTTGCATGACGAACCACATGCCGAGGACGAAACCGGCTGCTACCCTTGTTGCGCCCAGGCCCGGCATCATCACCAGCACACGGGCTCGTGGAAACAACAACACATAGGCGCCTAAGACGCCGGAAATGGCGCCGCTTGCTCCGACCATGGGAATAGCAGAGGACGGATCGGTCAGGGCGTGGCTCAAGGCGGCCAGAATTCCGCATGTGAGGTAGAACACGACGTACTTCGCATGTCCCATGACGTCTTCGATATTGTTCCCGAAGACCCAGAGGTACAGCATGTTCCCGATAAGGTGCATCCAGCCGCCGTGGAGGAACATGCTCGTGATCAACGTGGCGTAGGCGGGAATGGTTATGCCCATCTCAGGGGGGTCGGCCTCCCCAAACACGAGGGCAGGGATTGCCCCGTACTGGAAGACAAACGTGTCTCCTGAGCCGGCAGGAAGGCTTGCCTGGTAGAAAAAGACGAGGACGCAGGTCGCGATCCAAGCGATCGTGACGATCGGCGTCCGCTCGGTCGGGTTGTCGTCATGCAGAGGGATCATAGCGCCCTTAGTAGGGGAAGAAGACTGTTATTTGGTTTATTTGGTTTGTCTCGTTTGTTTGGTTAAACAAGACCAACCAGATCAACCAGACAGACCAGACGAACCAGCTCAACCAGGAGGCCTGCGACGGTCGATGACCGATCGAGGAAGTGCCGGATTATCCGGCAAGGAGCCGTCAGGTCCAAGGGAGATTGAAAACCCCGCGGCGTGCGTATGGCCGCCGCCGCCGAAAGACGCGGCGATGGCCCCCACGTCGGTCCCATCCTCTCGTGAACGCATGCTGTAGTAGCGGCGTCCATCGCGATCGTGCCACATGACGCAAAACGGATGCTCCGAGGAGAGGCGTTCGCCGATCTGACTAGTCAAGACCGCACTTTGGACCGATGGAACGACGGCTCCGTGAAAGTCGACCAACATCGCTTGCGCCGCAAGCTTGTTCACGAGATCGCCTTCATAACGCAGGATGGCCCGGCCTTCCTGTTCCAACTCCTCCTGCTTAAAGTGACTCCAGAGGTGATAATCGAATGGATATGAGGCAACGGCTGCATTGATTTCCCGACTGGAGGGGAGCGCCCAAGTCCAGAGGTCTTTGTCTTGGATATAGTCGAGGAGCCACGGTGTCGGCTGATCGTGTGCCCATTCCCAGGCCAGGACCGCTCCGGACTTCTTCATGTCGAAGTAGGCGTAGGGAAGGCCGGCGAGGGCTTTCTCTGCGGTGATGTGATGATCGAGCACGAGGAGCGCCTGCGTCTGAGCGGCCATGGTTTCCAGCGTCTCGCGAGCGTAGCTGAAATCTACGATGACGACTCGTTGGTCCTGTAGCCCTGCGGGAGGAGGATTCCCGTGTTTGACGGGAATGAACCGAGCCGCTGGAAATTGATTCCAGATCGCCCAAGCAGCGCCGAACCCATCGGCACATTCGTCGTGATAGAGCACGATGGTGGGGGGCTCAGGGAATGGGTGCTGTGTGCGGGAACCAGCCATCGTGGCGGAGCATACCATGATGCTGCTCCGAGACTAAAGCCTCTTTGTGAGGAGAGGTTAGAGGGCGTTGAGATGGTCGATCAGCTGACGCAACCGGCTTGCGCTCCGGCGGTTGGAGGTAAAGGCCAACCGAGGCAAGTCCCTCAGATCTGGCTCGTCGAGCTCTTCGGGGAGCGGACCGCGCAATTCGAAAGTGCCCTCGGATAACAGATCGCCGAACGTTTCATGAAGGCCGGCCACCTGTTCTGGGGTTATGCGGGTTTTCAGCCGCATGGCCAAGAGCCGGCCTAGATATCGAATGGAGTGGAATCGGCGGTAAAAGCTCCTGATCTCACCGATCGCGTCGTCCACGGACGTGGTGATTTTGAACAGGCTAAGATCTTCAGGATTGATCAGTTGACGGTCCAAAAGTTGACGTGTGACGAAGGCGTACCAAGCGTCCCAATAGTCGCAACCGGGAGCCTGGAGACACACGATCGGCTGGGGATCGCTCTTACCGGTTTGGGCGAGGGTCAAAATTTCAAAACCTTCATCATGCGTCCCGAAACCGCCCGGGAATAATGCAATGGCGTTGGCCTCTTTCTGAAAGATTAATTTGCGGGTAAAGAAGTATTTGAACGTGACGAGCTTGGAGTCCTCGGCGATCGTGGCATTCGGGCCTTGCTCGAAGGGCAGCATGATATTGACCCCGAAGCTGTTCTCACGCCCGGCGCCCTCCTGGCACGCGCGCATGATTCCGTCGGCCCCTCCGGTAATGACCATGAACCCTTCCTCGACGATCCGACGGGAAAACTGGAAGGCCATCTGGTAGTTCGGATCATCCGAGGCGGTGCGGGCCGAACCGAAAATGCTGATCTTGCGCCGATCGCGATAGTCATGAAACACGCGGAAGGCGTGACGAAGTTCCTTTACGGCGCGGTTGACGATCTTGAGGTCCAGGACATCCAGGTGAGAATCGTAGAGCCGAAGCGTCCCGGCCAGGAGTTCCTTCATGATCGCGGCTTGCAGGTCGTCTTCTGGACAGTCAAGCAGGAGGCGAATTTGGCTGAGCAACTCTTCGTTCGAGGGGAGGGGACGGGAACGGGTCTGGGAAGTCTTCATTGGGTTATCCATGTGGTGTTATGGTTATCCTCTAAGCCTGTCTGACATTGACTGTTCTACTGCGACAAAGGATCCGCGACCATCTGCGTCATGCTCGGCCCGCTTCCAAGAACCGTGAAACGTCCCTCGACTCGGCTCGGGACGGTGAGCTTGTCGAACCGTGAGGCGTGAAACGTGAAACGAGGGTCAGCATCTGACCGCACCTCCTTCGCCTCGTTACGAACGGCAATGTCGGACAGGCTCTTAGGAGAGATAAAATTCTATCAGCTGATCGCCTGTTGGTCAAAAGAACGGAGCATATGTGTGAGGCTAGGAGTGACTGGGTGAGGGAGGCATGGTTTGAAGTGCCCAGGCCCTGATACGCGCGAGATCGGTCGATGAGAGATCAGTGAACTGAATATCGACATGCCAGGTGTGAGTCCCGCTTGATGGCTCACCGGGCTCCGTCCCCGGAACTCCGCTGGTCAGGACTGTTCCATGTATGGTTAAGGGCGTGTTTTGACGAGGAATGGAAAACGCCAGTACGACCTTCGTTCCTGTCAGGATCTTCGCGGTTGATTCGACCAACGCTCCGACATGGCTCAGTTGGGTAATCATGGCGTTATAGTTGAGCCCCTGCGCCGATGCTCGTTCGATCACACTTACGACGACGGGGATCTTCGTGCCACGTCGGGGGGGCGTGAGCATCAGGTCTTGTGCGCTGAGCACCCCAACCGGTTGGTTTTGTTTGGTGACAATCAAGAGAGAGGCGCCTGTCGCCATCATGAGTGTCGAGGCCTCTGCCAAGGCCTCATCGTACTCGATGAACTGCACCGGGCGTGTCATGATCGTCCGGACTTCGATGTCGTGCGGTTCGAGCCCCTGAGCGACGACTTTCTTCACAATGTCGGTCGGCAACATGAGGCCGAATCGCGTGTCGGTATCCTTGACAAGCAGGCAGGGCGCCTGTTCTCGTTCGAGCAGCAGTGCCGCCTCGCTGACGGATACGTCTCCCGGAACTTGCACAACCCCTGGTGTCATCATATGGGCAACCATAGTGGGTATGAGATGTGTCGTCTTGAAGGGCTTGTCATCGTCGTTCGTCATGGGTTCGAGACTTCCCCCGATTCGCGCCTGCACGATTCGTGAGGGTTCCGCCCCTGGCGACGTAAGCCAAGTATAGCAGACGGGTCCCCCTGGTCCGTGACCGGGGCTTCCCTTGTCAAACAAGGGGTTCGGCGAATAGACTAGGCCAATTGTTAGAGCAGCACAAGGGGTGATCGATGGTTGATCCCGATTTCGTTCACCAGGACTTTCAGTGTCGCCTCAGGAAAATTCTCCCACAGGGGATGGGGCTGTCAGTCGACGTCTATTCTCCCAATCTGTTCGAGCTGGTGAACAAGCTCAGGGAGCGAGGACTCCAGCCGGGCTATCTCGAAGTCTTTAAGGCGGCGGCGACTGCATTGACAACGGTTCGACGGGCTGTGCCGGATATACCGCTGGCCTACCACGGGGAAGGCCTGTGGATCACTCAGCCGGACGTTCAAGCGTCTCCGTTTTTTCAGCAAGATGTCAGCGAGACGGTCACGCAACTCAATAGCATACAAAGTCTCTGGCTGAATCATGAATGTGCGATGAAGCAGATGGCGGGCTACTCGTTTGGCACGTATGTCCCTCCATTATATACGCGGCTGAGTGCCGAGGTGGTGGCAGCAAATATCGCGACGGTTCAGCAGGCGATGGATCGGCAGGGTCGTCGAGCGGACGGGACCGCGCCGCTCTTTCTCTTGGAGATGCCGCCGCTCACATATTTTTCCGCCGGCACGATACCGATTCCCCATTTTTTTCGGCTTGTCACAGGGTTGGTACCCTGTGGCCTCGTGCTGGACATCGGACACCTCTGGACGGTCTATCGCTATACCACCGCTTGCCGACGGATATCTCTTGAACAATTCGTCCAGGAATTCCTCGACGAATTTCCCTTGGAGCGAGTCGTCGAAATCCACGTCGCGGGATTGGCCTGCCATGAATCGCTTGGTGAGCCAAAGGGGGGAGAGGGGCTTCCTGAATGGATCGACGCCCATGCCGCGCCGATTCCGCCGATCCTCTTCACCATACTCGAACAGGTCCTGGCCCATTCGAACCTCATCAGCCTCCGGGCGGTGGCGCTTGAAGTGGACACCAAACCGATTGAGGCAATTGTGGAGGAGTATGCAGAGGCCGTTCGGCGTTTCTCCTTCCTCGTTCAGCAGACGATGGCCAGAGAAACGACTGTAGAACAGATAATGGGACTGACGCCTCGTCCAGCCTCAATCCAGGAGCCGGTGTGCCAGTCTGATCGACTGCAGTTGTGCGACGACTATGCGCGCTACGCGCAAATCATCTCGGGGCAAGCCCCCATTATGGGGATTGAGTGGCAGGAAGTGTCCGCTGAGGCGACCGGTTTAACACGGTATCGCACATCCTATGTGCCGCACGAGATTTTGCATTGGGGAGGAGACCTCGCAGAGATGTTTCCGCAGACCTGCCGGGCTTTAGCGGAGCGGGGCATCTGTCTGACAGAGTTCGTGACCTTCTGGTTTCGGTCGCCACGACCGCTCACGCACTCGTATGATTTCTTCCTCCTCAAGATCGAACGGTTTCTCGAATTCGTGACGGAGCGTGCGCCGGATGCGCGTGTCGGCGTACAACAGGAATGCGACAGCTTGCGCCAGGCCTATGCCCAGGCGAATGAAGTGGGAGAGCCGGTGATGGAGATGGAGCCATCCCAATGAGTTTCTGGCAGTCACTTAATAGACCGATCATAGGAATGGCGCCGATGGATGGGGTCACCGATGCGACGTTTCGCTATACCGTGGCGATGCACGGGAAGCCGGATGTTTCCTTCACGGAGTTTACGCATGTGCATGACGTCTGCCGGGGACCGGAGTTCTTGTTGGACTCCCTCATCTATCACGAGGCTGAACGACCGATTGTCGCACAGCTCTATGGGAAAGAGCCGGACCTCTTCTATCAGGCCGCCCATGCTGTATGTGAGTTGGGGTTTGATGGATTGGATATCAACATGGGCTGTCCCTCGCGGAGTGTGGCCTCATCCGGATCGGGCGCGGGGCTGATCCGAACGCCGGATGTGGCCCAGGCCATTATGCAGGCCGCTCGACAGGGAATCGTCGATTGGGCGGCCGGTCAGACTCTTGAGGGAGCGGGTCTCAAGCCGGTCAGAGTGGCGGCGATCTGGCGGATAAACGAGCAGCGGCAGGATGCCCGCCCGCCCGTCCGACACACGATCCCCCTGTCCGTCAAGACACGCCTCGGCTACGATGTGGTGGTCGTTGATCGTTGGATCGAACATCTCCTCATGGAACAGCCGGCAGTCATTTCCCTGCATGGCCGCACCTTGCAACAAATGTATCGAGGGGAAGCGGATTGGAACGCCATTGCCCGGGCGGCGAAAATCGTGCGGGGTAGCGGGACTTTGCTGTTCGGCAATGGGGACGTGCATAGTTATCACGACGTCGTCCGTCGTGTGCGGGATACCGGAGTCGATGGCGTGTTGGTTGGACGAGCCGCGCTCGGAGCCCCCTGGTTCTTTCGGCAGAAAGAGGAGGCACGGCTCGTTCTGCAGCAACATCGGCCTGAAGAGGGGCTCGAACCGTTGGTGCCGCCACTGGACGTTCGCTTCGAGATGCTACTCGATCATGCCCGTCGTTTCGAAGCGGCCTGTGGGCAGGGCCAGTTTCGGCGGATGCGCAAACATCTTGGCTGGTACTGCAAAGGATTCCCTCACGCCGCCTCCCTTCGAGCCGATATGTTCCGAGTGTCTTCGGTTGCCGACCTGGAGCAGGTGCTCACCGATTTTCGCATGCACAGTGCGAGCCTCACCGAGGTCTCCGACCAGATGCTGCTCGAACCTCTTGTCTCTATCGAACCCTCTCCGACGTTGTAGCAGGATGCTGAAAAAGTCCGCCAGCGCTATCAGAAGGCTCGGCTAAGGTTGAGGCTCAGATGAAGAAAATTAGGTCTTCGCTCAACCTTGACCTCGACCTCAGCCTGCATTGCGGCGCCTATCCTGCATGGTGTTCTCCTGTTGTCTTAGACGTGCGAACCAGTAAAGTCCTGGCGTGCCACAATAGTTTTTCCACAGTCTGCTAGATGCCACTCATTTTGGCTTCAACCTCTCCGCGCCGTCTCGAGTTGCTGGCCCTGCTGGGTATCCCATTCGACGTCAAAAGCCCATCCTTCGAGGAGCGGTTGGTGGCGGACCGTCCGGCGATCGAGCAGGTGCAGTCCTTCGCGAAGGGCAAGGCCCAGTCGGTCGCGAGGCAAGAGCCTGAGGCGATGGTGCTGGGGAGCGATACGGTGATTGACTTGGATCATGACGTGCTCGGGAAACCGGCCGATCTGGCGGAAGCCCGTGCGATGCTTCGGTGCCTCGCTGGCCGTGATCATCACGTACGCACGGCGGTCGCCCTCGTCTGTTCAGCTCGCGCGATAGACGTCGTCGCCCTGTCCACGGCCGTCATTCGGATGAAGCCGTTCGATGAACGAGTGCACGAACGTTATCTCGCGACGGGAGAAAGTCTCGGCAAGGCCGGTGCGTACTCGATCCAAGGAGCGGCCGGCGACCTGGTCGATTCCATTGACGGAGATTTCCCGACTGTGGTCGGCCTGCCGCTCCGCCTGGTCGCCCAGCTGCTTACACAAGTCGGGGTGAGAGTGCCGGTCGATCTCGACGAACTCTATGCCATTAAGCCCTATGCCAACTGGGCCCGCTTCCCAGGCTGATTGCAAAGGTGTAAGGGGTTTCCGTACAATGCCGCCCCATCATTCGTTATTTTGCCTAACAGGCTGCGGAAAAACTATTCTGGTACGCGAGAACTTCGATGGGTTGTACGTATGACACAACAGGACAACTTTCCCGCAGGATGCTCAAAAAGGCCAGACTTCTCACCCGCCCAACCCCGGCGACTACTTCACCCGCCCGCCCTGAGTCTGCCAAGACAGCCTCTTCGCCCCAGGACGCGCCGTTCCGCGGGCAAGGCCGCAGCGAGTGAAGGCCCAAGGAGGTACAGACCGCACTTCGTGTGGGCCGTTCGCCCATATGATAGATCTTGGCGAACTGAAAAGCCCCTCCAGTGCTTCCGACCTCCGAGAAACTCCTCCTCAACGTTGAGGGTCTGAACGATGCGAGAACGAAGCTGGCAGGACTTTTTCAGCATTCTATTAGAGAAGGAGTGATGAACATGCGATGCCTAGCATCGGTGGCGCGAGTTGGTGGCGTCGCCACCTGTGCAGTCTTGGGTCTGTTGACGGTCGTCGGTCTCCAGCCGGTCTTGGCGATTGATGTGAATCTCTCAGCGGAAGAGGCGCAGAAGTCATTGGAAGCAGGGCGGGTGCCGATGGAGAAGGCCAACACCCCGGAGGACGTCAAGAAGGTCCTTCAGCAAGCTTCTATGGTCACGCGGGTGGGAGCCGACCCAGAGAAAGATCCCTGCGGAGCCAGTGCCATCCTCCGGACCAAGCGCTATCGACTTGAAGCCTTTGGCAGGCAGGAAGCGGCAGAGTCCAAGAAGCGGAAGGCGGATGTGCGCATGCCTGAGGAGTTCATCAAGAAAGTCGTGGACATGCCCAATATGGAGATTGAGGTTCAGCTGTGTGGCGATGACGAATACTTTGCAGAGGGTGCCTTGATCGAGTTGCAACAGGGCTCCAAGAGGATCAAGCCCCTCGACATTGGAAAAGCCGAACGTGGCCGAAAGAATGAGGGAAGCGGGCCGACCTACCGGTCACGCTTTACCGCACTGTTTGCCTATGAAAAATTTGATCCCACTGCGGCATCCGTTTTTGTCGTGAATCTTCAGGACGGAAATGAGGCGAGAATCGCCGCTGATCTCTCCAAGGTGAAGTAGGCACACTCCTTCGATCCTGCCTCGTGCCAATCTGTGACGCGAGAAGCGCGCGATCCGGCCGGTCTCTCTTGTTTGTTTGGTTGAACGAAACTAACCAGATGAACCCTCGCGTCCCGCCAGTCTCGCGCGTCTCGCATTCATGAACCGCGCTCACTCATCTGTGGCTTATGGCTTTGCGCCCACTGGCGCTGAAACTGCTCGTATGACACGGACAACTTCTGTTGCATCGCCGCTTCAAGAGGCTGCCCGGCCATGAGCACATTCATCAGTTGGCGAACGGTGTGCATGCTATATCGATCGATGAGGTGCTGAGTGGCCACACTTGCCGTGAGGTACGCGGTCGATAGTGATGCCGAGGGAAGCTGAGCCCACGATCCGTGAAGAGAAGGCAGCGGCATGAGGGGAGGGCTCTTTTGTCGGGACTCTTCCATATCCGGCCAGGGGTCTTCCGTCAGATGAATGGCCAGACCTTCCACGAGCCATGTTGGAGGAGATGTATTTCCATTCTTGGCCTGTCCATGAAAGAGCGCATGGACGAACTGATGACGGACCACGCGGCTGAATAATGCGAGATCGTCGAGCGCGCCTTGAGTGGGGAGGTGGATCGAGCCCGATCCGTGATCGAACAACGTATCGGCCCAATCAGGGATTCCCGCCGGACCGGAAAATTTCTGTCCTGTGTGTAGGACAACCGTTATAGGTCTGGCGGGCACATGCCCAAACTTCGGGGGAATCTCCTCATAGGCGTATTCGAGCATGGCACGGATGCGCACCCACATCGCTTGATCGTCGGGCCCGTCGAACTGAACGACGAAATGCGAAGTGTCTCGCGGGGCAAACGGTCTTGGCGGCTGTTCTTCCTGAGTAGCGATGGAGAAGGACGGTGAAATCACGGATGGTGATGAGAGAGGAGACGTGCGGTCTTGAAGGGGATTCGAGTCCAGCCTGGTGTCTATGGCTGCCGATTGGGATGAGGGGGCGAGTGCCACTGCTTGAGGCTGTACGGAGTTCCCCTGGCTCGCCTTTGCGACCAGCGTATCTCGATAGGATCGGAGATTGGGGTCATATTGGGTTTGTAGATTCGCGAGATCGAGATGGGTCATCGCTGAGGTCTTGTCGCCTTTCTCCAACAGCAGTTCGGCGAGTGCAAGATGCGGGAACGGATCGGTGGGATTCAGTCGAATGACCCTGTCGAGGAACTGAGACGTCATCGCCGGGTCGCGAAGCTCCCAATACGCTTGCGTCAGATTCATGTAAGCAAGTGCATTGGTGGGATCGGACGCTACGGCTTTCTTAAAGGCCTTGACAGAGAGTGCGCTCCCGCCGAACTTTTCCTGTTGCACGCCGAGATTGTTCCAGAGCGCTGCGATGTACTGTTTGGCCTGGGCTTTCTCCAGCCGTTTGTACGAGAGGGCCATCAAACGGCGTTCTGCTTCCCTGTAATTTCCCTTTTCTACTTCATCGCGAATGAGCCCGAGCGCACCTGTAGGCGCTTGTCCGGGATCGATCAGTCGCGTTTGCGAAACGTCCCAGGACGCATATTCTAGCGTTTCCGGCAAGGTGAAGCTGGGTGTTGGTTGCGGTAGAGGAGCCTCAGAGGACTCTTGCGATTCGGGCCCCGGAGTCAAATACGTCGGTTTCAGCCATCCCTGGTAGCCGATAAAGAGGACAAGCACGAGGGCGAGGAGTTTGAGTGTGGATGAGATGTCGCGTCGATATTCCACAGTACCTTCCCATTGAATATCTCACACTGTCGGCTTGAGGCTACCGACCGCGAAAGATTCTGGTGCCAGGTTTAATCGTCTTCCAGAGCGTTGTTTCATGACATCGGTCACATTGTGGGCCGAAACTTCCTTCATGCTTGTCATCCTTCTTGTGACAACTGACGCAGGAGGATGATGATTCGACTTTCTTATCCATGTGCTTGGTATGGCACGCATAACAATCGAGCCCTTTATGTCCGCCGTCAAGCTTGAATCGTGTTCGTGTATCGTGATCGAAGTCCCAGAGTTTCCAGTCTCGTAGGCTGTGGCAGTTCTGGCACTCTGTACCCAACCGTCGTCGATGGACGTCTTCGCCCTTATGACAGCTATAGCAGGCGGTGGGTGTTTTGTCTTTGTACAGTTGTCCCGTGTGGCAACGTTCGCAGAGGGCAATCCGGTGCTTGCCTAACAGAGGATAAGCCGTATCGCGATCGTGGTCGAAGAGCAACGCCTTCCAACTCCGTTCCGTATGACAGCGCTGACACTGCTCGTTGAAGCGCCCCTTGTGGATGTCGTCTTTCTTGTGACAGGCGTTGCAGTCGCTTGGGGTGGTGTCTTTGTACAGTTGCCCGGTGTGGCAGGACTCGCACTTTGTCGTCTGATGCTTCCCCCGCAGCGGATACTTCGTATCGTGGTCGTGCTCAAAGAGGAGTACTTTCCAATCCCGTTCGGTGTGACAGCGTTCACACTTCTCGGTAAATTGCCCCTTATGCTTGTCGTCCTTCTTGTGGCAGGCGTTGCAGTCGGCCGGAGTCTTATCCTTATACAAGTGCCCCTTATGGCAGGACTCGCACTTGGTTGTGATATGCCGTCCCCGTAGCGGGTACTTGGAGTGCAAGTCATGATCGAACGTGATCGTTTTCCAATCGGTCTCCGCATGGCATTCTTCGCACTTCTCTCCGTAGGTCCCTTTGTGCTTGTCGTCTTTCTTGTGACAGGAAAAACAATCTAGCGGCGTATCTTTGAACGCGGGAGTCAGATGACACTTCTTGCATTCCACCTTGGCATGCTTTCCCATCAATGGGAAGCGCGACTTGTTATGGTCGAACGGCGATTTCTTCCATGACCGGTCGTCGTGGCATTCCTCGCACTTCGTGCCCTCCTGCCCTTTATGTTTGTCATCTTTCTTATGGCAGGAGTAACAGTCCATCGGGGTTTCCTTATAGCGGTCGTTCGCATGGCAGTCCTTGCACGGCACCTCGAAATGCTTGTTCCGGAGCTTGTAGCGGGTCTTGTCATGCTCAAACCGGATCTCCTTCCAATTCCGATCCGTATGACAATCGGCGCAAGCGCTTCCCACTTTCCTTTTGTGCTTATCGTCTTTCTTGTGGCAGCTGTAACAATCGGACGGCGCATCACGATATTTGATCTTGGGTTTGTGACAGGCCTTGCACTCGACCTTCTTCGCGTCGCCATGGGCGCCCTTGAGCGCGAAATCCGTCCGTTCATGATCGAAGGTCTGTTCCGTGATCGGTGCAATCTTCTCCGTTCTGCCTTTGTGGTCTGTGTGGCATTCCTTGCATTCGCGCTGCTCCTTGAATCGCCCGTGCGATCCCTGCTTTTGCTCGACGTCCTTACGAATGTCTTTGTGACAATCTTGGCAGAGCGTATTCTGTGCCGCTTTATCAAACCGTTTGTGACACTTCGTGCAGTCTTCTTCCCATTTCGTATGGCCTTCGATCACCTGCCCCGGCATCAACGCCGTCTCAACGTTGTCTGCCCAGGCCGGTGCGGCCATGAGTATCAACGCGCCGAGCAGACCAAATGGGAGGTAGTAGGATGAGGCCAGCACAATAGTCGATTAGCGTCAGTACATATAGACGGCCACGATGTGAAAGATCGTGCAGGCAGCCAGAATGTAGATCAATGGAACGTGGAGCATGTGCCACAACGAGAAGAAGCGTTCGAAGGTACTAAACTGGGCGACGCGCTGGCACTCTCTCAAATATAATGACGCCAACTGAATCGCCTCCGATGTCCCGCCATGAACCTCTGGGTGCCGTTCGGCCTTCAGAATTCTTCGCAGCTCGTGCGCGCAGCGAAAGGCTAAGATACTCCGTTTCCATCCGATCGTCAGGGGGCTGAAGAGGTGCGAGGTGAAGGAACGATCGAGTTGCATCGAGTCGCGTTCGAATGATTGGAGCCATTGCTCGACACGAGGCGCAAAGTGCAGTCGGGATTTTGCATCATTCGAATGGCCTGCAAATTCCGCCTGAATCTTTTCCAGTGTCGCGCGACGTCCGTAGAGACCATAGTGAATTTTGGTGTAGACAAAGCGACCGATGATGCCGCTGATGACCACCCCCAGCATGCTGAAGAGTGCGACGGTCGCGTTAGTGGATCGGAGCTGAAATGTCGAATGGAACAACACAAGGGTTGGGCCGACGATACCCATGATCATGTGGATACGAAACCAGTGTTTCAGTGCACCCCAGCGACGCATGAAGCCCACATGCTTGCGCAGTGGATAGGCCAGCATTAAAAGCATCATCACGGAGCCGACGACTCCCAGGTAAAAGCCAAAGTTCGAGCGGGGTGTGTAATACTTACCGGTCGCAACCTTGTAGGCGACCCATATCGATAAGCCCACGAGCACGAAGACCAGCAGTCGTCCGGGTAGGGAAGGAGAATCGCCTGTCGCGTCTTCATCCGGTTTTGAGACGGGCCGTGCCGCCGGGCGAGGCGCCTCAGTTGTTCGTTTCCGGACTTGAGGGAGAGGTTCAGCAATAGGCATATTCGTTGACCTTATGTTCAGAGAAGGTTGGTTTGTTGATTCGGTTGTAGGCGATGTGTCGAAGATCCTGATTGTATAAAGCAACTCCCGCGCCTGCTTCTCGGCGAACAATCCTTGCCCGGATTCGGCCTTTTACGATCTGTGGGAAAGGAATCCCCTCCCTACACGACGTCTGCATTTGCCTACATTCTCGTTCTGAACTGTCTAATTTGCACGTCATTATCGGGTTCGCTGCGCCAGGCCCTTCGTAATAAATCATGGCGTTAGAGGGTCGCGACGGGGCGGTATACCTATTGCGTACCATTTGCGTTCCATGCGTTCAATGAAGTTGGGATAGTTTTCCCATTACGCTTCGGCCACTGTTATTTCATTAAATGGGATTGTATTCCCAATATATAGATAATCGAGCAAACCCAACGCCATAAAACAGCGAATGATGTATTGGGCTGTCGATGAACCCAGACAGATCACATAGCCCGTTGCGTGAGTGGAGGGTAATCCCCGCGATTTTCATCGCAGCGGTCCTGTGGTTCGGTGTGGTGTTGCCGAGCGAGGCGGAGGCCCAGAGTCGTACGAGTCGTTCCGATATCGAACTCGATCACAGCAGCACCGGCTTCCCGCTCAGCGGCGGCCACGCGCAGGTCGTGTGCGAGCGGTGCCACTTGCAGGGCATTTTTCGAGGAACGCCGATGCAGTGTATGCAATGCCATTCACCCGGCGGTCGAGTCGTGTCCACCTTTAAGCCGTCGAACCATCTGCCCACCACGGTGAACTGTAACAGTTGCCACCGGACCACAAGCTGGAAACCCGCGTTTTTTACGCACAACGGCGTGGTCCCGGGAACCTGCTCCAGATGCCATAACCAAACTACCGCGGTAGGCAAGCCAGCTACTCATATTCCGACGACCATGTCCTGCGACAGCTGCCATCGGACGGTTGGCTGGACTGGCGCAGCCTTCAAACATACGGGGGTCGGGGCAGGCACCTGCGTGACCTGCCATAACGGTACGACGGCGTTGGGCAAGCCGGCGACCCACTTCCCAACCACAAGCGGCTGCGAGACGTGCCACAAGTCGACGACGGCCTTCGGGCCGGGC
>Ga0334722_10003395_pt1 | contig 17185 bp, 15 predicted proteins | sample C3_bottom_MG_FD_207210 | JGI IMG/M metagenome (GOLD analysis project Ga0334722, IMG submission 207210) | Sediment microbial communities from Yellowstone Lake, YNP, Wyoming, USA - C3_bottom | ecosystem: Environmental > Aquatic > Freshwater > Lake > Sediment | place: USA: Wyoming | collected...
CCCTCGCCGGCCCCCGTGCCGTCGCCGTGGTCGAGCGCACCGACGAGCCGACCGCCGCCGACAACCCGCTGACGCGCGAGCTGAAGGCCGCGCTCTTCGACCGGCTGGGCAACGCCGGAACGGCCCCCGCGGTCCTCTCCGTCTCGGCCGGCCTCGGCTCGCGCGACGTCTCGGCCGGCGACCTGGTGGCCGTCTTCGACCGGCTGGCCGACCCGGCCCTCGTGCGTCAGCAACCGCGCGCCGTGGTCGGCATCCGCCACCCGCTCGCACTCGCCGCCGAGAAGGTGGACCTGCGGCCCGACGGCGCCTACTCGATGCGCGGGCACTCCATCGGCGGCTTCGGGTCCGTGACCACGAACAAGGTCGTGGCCACCATCGTGGGCGAGCTGTTCGGCCTCCACGTCCAGGCCTACCCGCGCTACGGGTCGGAGAAGAAGGGCCTGCCCACGACCTACTACCTGACCATCGCCGACCGGCCCATCCGCGAGCATGCCGAGCTGACCAGCGTCGACTTCGTGCCGCTCCACGCCATCGAGGCCTTCGAGCAGGGCGACCCGATGCGCGGCCTGGCCGACGGCGGCGACGTCTTCGTGCAGACGGCGATGTCCGACCCGGAGGCCGTGTGGGCCGCGCTGCCGGCCCCCGTGCGCGCGGAGATGGTGGCCCGGCGGTTGCACCTCTGGGCGCTCGACACGGTCGAGCTGGCCCGCCGGCACGCTCCCCGTCCCGACCTCGTGGTGCGCATGCAGGGCGTCGCTCTGGTCGGCGTCTTCCTGCGCGTGGCGCCCTTCGCCGGCCGGGCGGGGCTCGACCGGGCGGCGCTCCTGTCCGCCGTGCGGGAGCGCCTCGACCGCTTCTACGGCAAGAAGGGTGGCGCGGTCGTGGACGCCAACCTGGCGGTCATCGAGGCCGCCTACGACCACCTCGTCGACGTCAGCGGCGCCGTCCTCGGCGCGACGCCGCCAGCGTCTGCCGACCTCGTCCCCGTGGAGGCCTCCCGATGACCGCTCCCCAGCGCACCCTCACCGTGGGCGATCTCATGACCCCCGACCCGATCGTCATCCGGGCCGATGCCCCGCTGGCCGAGGCCGTCGGCATCTTCGACCTCTCCCGCGTGCACGGCCTGCCCGTGGTGGACGCCGGCGGCCTCCTCCTGGGCGTGCTCAGCCAGACCGACCTCGTGCGCGCCCGCGCCACCGAGCACCTCTGGTCGAGCTGGCCGGGACTCGCGGTGCGCCACCTCATGACCAGCCCGGCGCTCACCGCGGTGGCGACGATGAGCATGGAGGAGGCGGCACGGCTCATGGAGGAGCGCCACGTGCACCGCCTCGTCGTCGTCGGCGAGGACGAGGAGACGCCCATCGGTGTCATCTCCGCGGGCGACATCGTGCGCGCCATGGCGGAGGCGATCCGCGATGCGTGAGGCCGCCGACGTGCTGGTCAAGGAGGCCGGCCAGCCCAAGGAGCTGCACGAGGGCGAGCTGGCGCTGGCCGTGCCGGTCTTCGATGCCGAGGCCTACGTCGACGACTTCAACCGTTCCGTGGTCGCCGCCTACCGGCGCGGCGTGGCGGACGCCGAGCTGCCGGCCGACGCGGGCGTGGCGCGCAGCATCATCCCGCCCGGAACCGCCTCCGTGCGCGACTTCAGCCACCTGGCGCCGCAGATCCCCGAATTCATCCGCGAGGCATGCGTGGGCTGCATGGCCTGCGTCAGCGCCTGCCCCGACACGGCCATCCTGGGCGTGGCCCTGCCGGAATCGCGCGTCGAGGCGGCGGTGACCGACTTCGCCGCCGCCGAGCCCGACCCGGCGCTGGCGGCGGCGACCGCCGGGACGCATTTCGCGCACACCACCAAGTACGCCGAGGTGCCGGCGCGGAAGGGCCTCGAGCCGGCCTCCTTCGGCATCTTCGTCGATCCGCGCCACTGCAAGGGCTGCGCCGCCTGCGTGGACGTCTGCCACGAGCTGGGCTACGACGCGCTGCACATGATCGACAAGGTGCCCGTCGAGGGCACGGGCGAGGCCACTCTGGACCGCTACGCGCGCGACATGCGCTTCTTCCGCACGCTGCCGATCACGCCGCCGGAGTACCGCAACGAGAAGGCCCTGGCCGACCTCATGCTCGGCGAGCACGCCCTGGGCTACCTCGGCGGGGCCGGCTCGTGCGCCGGCTGCGGCGAGGCCACGGCCATCCGCATGCTCGTGGCGGCGACGCGCCAGGTCCACGGCCCCGAGTCGATGGGCATCGTGGCCGCCACCGGCTGCAACACCGTCTATGGCAGCACGTACCCCTTCAACCCCTTCCTCGTGCCCTGGACCAACTCACTCTTCGAGAACGCGCCGGCCGACGCGCTCGGCATCCGCGAGCGCTGGGACCAGGCCGGCCATCCGGCGCGGCGGCTGTGGGTGCTCGGCGGCGACGGGGCGATGTACGACATCGGCTTCCAATCGCTCTCGCGCATGGTCGCGGCGGGGGCCGACATCAAGGTCCTCGTGCTCGACACGGGCGTCTACTCGAACACCGGCGGCCAGGCGTCGACGGCCTCCTTCGGCGGCCAGGTGACGAAGCTCTCCGCGTTCGGGGCCGAGCTGCACGGCCGGCCGGAGCGGCGCAAGGAACTGGGCCGGATCCTCATCGCACACGGCGAGGCCTACGTGGCCCAGACGACGCCGGCCCACGTGAACCACTTCTACCGGGCCATCATGGAGGCCAACGCCTACCCCGGCCCGGCGGTGATCGTCGCCTATACGCCCTGCCAGCCCGAACACGGCATCGGCGACGAGGCCGCCATGCGCCAGGCGAAGCTGGCGGTCGACTCGCGGGCCTTCCCGCTTTTCACCTACGACCCCCGCCGCGGCGAATCGATCGCCCAACGCCTCTCGCTCACCGGCAACCCGGCCACGCGCGACGACTGGGCCAGGAACCCGGACGGGAGCGTCGTGGACTTCCTGGCCTTCGCCCGGACGGAGGGCCGTTTCGCGCCCCACTTCGGGGCCGACGGCGCTCCTTCGGCGGAGATCCTCGCCACCCAGGCCGACCGGCTCGCGAACTGGCGGACGCTGCAGGAGATGGCCGGCCTGCGCTGACCCGGCACGAGCGGGGCGTAGAATCGAACGGTCGGGTCGAACGACCCCGCGGGCGTCCCCTGGAGGCTCGGCCATGCCGGCTCCGAACGGGCTTGGCCGCCGTCACGAGGCGCTCCCCCATACCGCCGACGTCGGCCTGCGCGCGGAGGCGCCCGACCTTCCCGCCCTCTTCGAGGAGGCGGCGGCGGCGCTGGCCGAGCTGGCCGCCGACGTGCCCCCCGGAGCCAGGGGTGTGGAGCGGCGGGTCGAGCGATCGGCCGTCGATCTCGAAGGGCTCGCCTTCGCCTGGCTCGACGAGCTGATCGGGCTCGGCGAGGCCGAGGGATCCGCGATCGGGCCGACTACTGTCGAGGCGGTCGGGGAGCACGGTGGCCCCGAAGCGCCGTGGCTGCTCCGGGCCCGCGTGCGCCTGGTCCCCTACGGACCCGATGGCGCCCGGCCGCGCGTCGGGGTCAAGTCGCCCACCTACCACGGATTGCGTGTCGAAGCGCACCTGGGCGGCTGGGCGCTGACGGCCTACCTGGACGTCTGAGGCGGCCGGCGATGCGACACGCTCCCTCCGCGACGGGCCCCGTCCCCGTCGAGCGCCTCGACGCCTCGCGCTGGCGGATCCCTCGGGACGCCCGCCCGGGGATGCGGGTCGACGGCATCGTCTATGCCGACGACGCGATGATGGCCGTGCTCAGGGACGACCCGGCCCTCGAGCAGGTGGCGAACGTGGCCACGCTGCCGGGGATCGTGGGCGCCTCGCTGGCCATGCCGGACGTGCATTGGGGCTACGGCTTCCCGGTCGGCGGGGTCGCCGCGATGCGCCGGGATGGCGGGGTCATCAGCCCCGGCGGGATCGGCTTCGACATCAACTGCGGGGTGCGCCTGCTGCGCTCCGACCTCGACGAGCCAGAGGTGCGCCCGATCCTGGGACACCTGGCCGACGCGCTGTTCCGGGCGGTCCCCTCCGGGGTCGGGGCGCACGGCGGCCGACGCCTCACCCGGGCCGAGCTCGACGCGGTCATGACGCGCGGAGCGGCATGGGCCGTCCAGGACGGCCACGGCTGGCACGAGGACCTGGAGCGGACCGAGGAGGGCGGCGCACTGGCCGGAGCGGAGGCGGCCGGCGTCTCGCCACGCGCCCACGAACGGGGCGCACCGCAGCTCGGCACGCTCGGCTCGGGCAACCACTTCCTCGAGGTCCAGGTGGTCGACCGGATCGAGGATCCCGAGGCCGCCGAGGCGCTCGGCCTGCGCGACGGAGGCGTGACCGTGATGATCCACTGCGGGTCGCGCGGGCTGGGGCACCAGGTCTGCACCGACCACCTCGCGGCCATGGACCGAACGGTGGCCCGCCTGAAGATCGCCCTCCCCGACCGGCAGCTCGCGTGCGCGCCGCTCGGCTCGCCCGAGGCCGAGGCCTACCTCGCCGCGATGGCCGCGGCGGCGAACTTCGCCTGGGCCAACCGCCAGCTCATCGCCGCCGCGGTGCGCGAGACGTTCGCCCGTGTCCTGGGGCGCAGCGCGGAGCGGCTCGGCCTGCACCAGGTCTACGACCTCTCTCACAACATCGCGAAGTTCGAGCGGTACGTCGTGGACGGCGCGCTGGAGGACGTCTGCGTCCACCGCAAGGGCGCCACGCGCGCCTTCCCGGCCGGGCACCCGGACGTCCCGGCGCCCTACCGCTCGGTGGGGCAGCCGGTCCTCATCCCCGGCGACATGGGCCGCGCCTCGTACGTGGCGGTGGGGTCGCCGGGAGCCATGGAAGCCACCTTCGGCTCCAGCTGCCACGGGGCCGGGCGTCTGATGTCCCGCCACGCCGCGATCCGGCAGCTGCGGGGCGTGGACGTGGCCCGCGATCTCGCCCGGCAGGGCATCGAGGTGCGCGCCGAGCGGCGCGACCTCCTGGCCGAGGAGGCGTCGATCGCGTACAAGGACGTCGAGCAGGTCGTCCGGGTCTCCGCCGCCGCGGGCCTGGTGCGGCCGGTTGCGCGACTGCGGCCGCTGGCGGTGATCAAGGGGTGACCGGACGGCCACGAGGCGGCCGCGCGGCTGGTACTCTCGCCCCCGAAGGCGACCAGGGCCAGGTTCCGGAGGGTCGATCGATGGACGTGCCTGCACCGCTCCCGCGCGACGCGCTGCGGCGCGTCACCGACCCTGCCGCGCTCGGTTTCGCCACCACCGCCGAGCTGCCCGACCTCGACCAGATCGTCGGCCAGGATCGCGCCGTGGAGGCCGTCCGTTTCGCCATCGGCATGCGGCACGACGGCTACAACCTCTTCGCCCTGGGCCCGGAGGGCATCGGCAAGTACCACGTCATCCGCCAGTTCCTCGAGCGCCGGGCGGCGACCGAGCCGGTGCCGCCCGACGTGTGCTACGTCCACGACTTCGAGCAGCCCCAGCGGCCCAGGGCGCTGCGCCTGCCGGTCGGGCGAGGCGCGGCGCTGCGCGACGCGATGGACCGGCTTTCGCTCGAGCTGCGCAGCGCTATCCCGGCCGCCTTCGAGACCGACGAGTACCGCGACCGCAAGGCCGCCCTGGAGGAGGAGGCGAAGAAGCGGCGCGACCTGGCCGTGGCCGCGGTCGAGGAACACGCCCGCCAGCTCGGCGTGGCCGTCATCAGCACGCCGCTGGGCCTCGGCCTCGCCCCGCTGAAGGGCGGCGAGGTGGTGGGCAAGGACGAGTTCAAGCGCCTGTCGGCCGACGAGCAGGCCCGCCTGAAGGCCGCCACCTCCACGCTCGAGGAGGAGCTGGAGCGTACCCTCGAGCAGGTCCCGCGCTGGGAGCGCAGCAAGCGCGAGGCGATCCGGACGCTCAACCGCGACGTCACGAAGCGCGCCGTCGGCCACCTCATCGACGAGCTCCGCCGGGACTTCGCCGACCTGCCCGAGGTGCTGGCGCACCTCGATGCCGTCGAGCGCGACGTCGTGGCCAGCGCGGACGAGTTCCTCGCCGCGGCGGCCATGGCCGGCCAGACGTTCTCGAGCGCCATCCACGGGGTCGTCGCGGAGGCGCCCACCTTCCGCCGCTTCGAGGTGAACCTGCTCGTCGACCACCGCGCCACGAGCGGCGCCCCGGTCGTCTACGAGGACCACCCCACCCAGGCCAACCTCATCGGCCGCGTCGAGCACTCCGCGCAGCTGGGCGCCCTGGTCACCGATTTCACGCTCATCCGCGCCGGCGCGCTGCACCGTGCCAACGGCGGCTACCTCGTGCTCGACGCGCGCAAGGTGCTGACCCAGCCGTACGCGTGGGAGGAGCTGAAGCGAGCGCTTCGGGCCGGCGAGATCAGCATCGAGTCGCTCGGCCAGTCCCTCGGGCTCATCAGCACCATCTCGCTCGAGCCGGAGCCCATCCCGCTCGAGGTGAAGGTCGCGCTGGTGGGCGACCGGCTCCTCTACTACATGCTGTGCGAACTCGACCCCGACTTCCTCGAGCTGTTCAAGGTGCAGGCCGACTTCGACGACCGGATGGACCGGACCCCGGAGTCGGACGCGCTCTACGCCCGCCTCATCGCGACGCTCGCCCGACGCGCCGGGGAGCGGCCGCTCGACGCGGCGGCCGTGGCGCGCGTGATCGAGCAGGCGGCGCGGCTGGCCGGCGATTCCGAGAAGGTGTCCACCCACATGCGCAGCCTGACCAACCTCCTGCGCGAGGCCGACCGCTGGGCGGACGAGGCGGGCCACGCCACGGTCACGGCGTCCGACGTCGATCGCGCGGTGGACGCCCAGCGCCAGCGCGCCGGCCGCATCCGCGATCGCATGCTCGAGGAGGTCGGCCGCGGCACGATCCTCATCGAGACGTCCGGCGAGTCGGTCGGCCAGGTCAACGGGCTCTCGGTCGTCCAGATCGGCGAGTCGGCCTTCGGCCAGCCGAGCCGGATCACGGCGCGCGCGCGACTCGGGCGCGGCGAGGTCGTCGACATCGAGCGCGAGGTCGCGCTGGGCGGGCCCATCCACTCCAAGGGCGTGCTCATCCTCACCGGCTTCCTCGGTGGCCGCTACGCGCGACGGCGCCCGCTCGCGCTGCAGGCCAGCCTCGTCTTCGAGCAGTCGTACGCGGGCGTGGACGGCGACAGCGCCTCGCTGGCCGAGGCCTGCGCCCTCCTGTCCGCGATCGGGCAGGTCCCGCTCCGCCAGTCGCTCGCGGTGACCGGGTCGATCGACCAGCAGGGCAACGTCCAGCCGGTCGGGGGCGTGGACGAGAAGCTCGAGGGCTTCCACGATGCCTGTGAGCGGCGCGGCTGGCACGGTGGCGAAGGGGCGATCATCCCGGCCGCGAACGTGCGCAACCTGATGCTGCAGCACCACGTCGTCGAGGCCGCCGAGGCGGGCCGTTTCCGCGTCTATGCCGTGCGCACGGTCGACGAGGCGCTGGAGCTGCTCACCGGGATGCCCGCCGGCGCGCCGGACGCCGACGGCCAGTACCCGCCCGATTCGGTCAACGGACGGGTGTCCGCGGCGCTGGCCGAGCTTGCCGAGCAGGCCCGGGCGTTCAGCGCCGAGCGGTCGGCTCAGGACCAGTCCCACTCCGAGCGATAGCCCGGCTCGTCCATCGGCGTGGCCAGGTCCGCGAAGCGGACACGGGCGGCCCGCTCCCAGTCGGCCCGGTCGAGCCGTACGGCATGACGATGGCTGCCGGCGTGGAAGGTGAGCCGTTCCACCTCGCGCAGCGCGAGGTCGGCGAAGACCGGCACGCCGAAGAGGTCGCCGACGGGCGGCAGCGCGCCGATGTCGCAGCGCGGCGCGAGATCGAGCAGCTCCACCTCGGTCAGCAGCCGCGCCCGCTCGGTGCCGAGCAGGTGGGCCATCTTCCAGAGGTCGAGACGATCGCTGGCGTCCAGCGCCACGAGCGCCCGCCGTCCATCCGCGGCGGCGACGGCGAGGGTCTTGGCGAAGGCGTGCGGATCGAGGCCCTCCACGCGGGCCGTCTCGAGGGCCGTGAAGGTGAGCGGGTGCTCGTGCAGGTCGTAGGCGATGCCGTGCGCGCCCAGCCAGTCGAGCAGCTCGGCGATGGGGGTGTTGACCTGAGTTGCGGCGGGCGACATGACGACCATCGGATCCCTCCTCGCTGCTCGCGGGGGTGCGAGAGTGGGCGCCCGGCCCGCGTGGCCCACCGGCGACGATGTTCGGCGCTGGCGCGTCCGCGCACCAGTGCCGTCGGTCACGAAGGGAGACACGCCGTCCCCCCAGCCCCTAACATCGCCCCATGACCGACCTTTCCCGGACCGGCGGCCAGGCCGTCGTCCAGACGCTTGCGGCGGCCGGGGTCCGCTTCGCCTTCACGGTCCCGGGCGAGAGCTTCCTGGGCGTCCTCGACGCGCTGCACGACGCGCCGCTGCGCACGATCGCCGCGCGCCACGAGGGCGGCGCCGGCTTCATGGCCGAGGCCGTCGGCCAGCTGACCGGGCGGCCCGCGGTCTGCCTGGCGACGCGTGCCGTGGGGGCCGCCAACCTCGCCATCGCCCTCCACACGGCGCACCAGGACTCGACCCCGCTGGTCGCCGTCGTCGGCCAGGTGCCCCGCGCGTTCCGGGGGCGGGAGGCCTTCCAGGAGGTCGACCTGGTCGCGACCTTCGGCCGGCTGTGCAAGGCCGCCGTCGAGGTCGATGACGCCGAGCGCCTGGCGGCAGAGACCGCCCGCATGGTCGCGCTGGCCCGTTCGGGCCGGCCCGGCCCGGTGCTCCTCGCCGTTCCCGAGGACGTGCTCGAGGCGGAGGTCTCGGGTCCGCTCGTCGTCCCGGCCGCCGAGCCCGACCGGCCCGCGCCGTCGCCGGCACAGGTCGACGAGGTCCTGGCCGCGCTGGCGGGCGCCCGGTCCCCGGTCATCGTCGCCGGGGCGGGCGTCCTGCGCTCGGCCGCGGAGGCGGCCCTGCTCGCCTTCGCCGAGACGATGGAGGCGCCGGTCGTGGCCGCGTGGCGCCGGCCCGACGTCTTCCCCAACGGTCACCGGCTGTACCTCGGGATGAGCGGCCTCTCCGGCCCGCGCACGGTACGCGATCGCGTCGACGCCGCCGACCTCGTCGTGGCCGTGGGCACGCGGCTTTCCGAGATCGCCACGTTCGGGTATGCCGTGCCGGCCCCCGGGGCGCGCCTCGTCCACGTGGACCTTGAGCCGGGGTTCAGCGGAGACCGGCCGGCGCCGGACCTATCCGTGCGGGCCGACGCCGGCACGTTCCTCGCCGCGGCGAGAGCCAGGGCGGTCTCGCGGCCGTTGCCGGAGGCGGACCGCCTGGCCCGCCGAGCCGCCAACGACGCCGACCGGGCAGCCTTCGTCGCGGCGATCGCGATCCCCGCCGCTGAGCTGCCCGCTCCGGGGGGCGTCCACCCGGCCGCGGTGGCAAACGCCCTCCGCGCACTGCTCCCCGATGGCGCGATCCTCACCACCGACGCGGGCAATTTCGCCGGCTGGGCCGCGCGCCACGTGCCGCTCCCCCGGGGCGCGCGCTTCCTGGGGCCGACGTCCGGAGCGATGGGTTACGCGCTGCCCGCCGCCATCGGCGCGGCCGTCGCCGCGCCCGATCGGACCGTCGTCGCACTGGCCGGTGACGGCGGCTTCGCGATGCTCATGGCCGAACTCGAGACGGCTGTGCGCGAGCGTCTGCGCCTGGTGGCACTGGTCCACGACAACGGCATGTACGGCACCATCCGCCTGCACCAGGAAGAGGCCCATCCCGGGCGAGTGACGGCCACGGACCTCGGTGCCATCGACTTCGCGGCCGTGGCCGAGGCCTGTGGCGCACGTGCCACCAGGGTCGAGCGCGATGCGGAGGTGGCCGGGGCGATCGAGGCGGCTCTGGCCGCCGACGGCGTCACCGTCGTCCACCTGCGCACCGACCCGCGCGTGCTCTCGGTGGACCGCCTCCTGGACACGTAGCGGCGACCTGTGGGGAACGCCGGGGGCGCCGCTCCTGCGGCGGACGAACGAACGCCGGCCGCGGTGCTCGTCCGCGGCCGGCGGCTCCCCCCGGGTGAGACGCTCTACCGAACGACGACGACGGTGGCGTCGGCGTGCGTGGCGACGTGCTCCGATACGCTGCCCTGGAGCACGCGCTCGAGTGCGTTGAGGTGGCGCGAGCCGAGGATGATCGTGTCGAAATCGCCCTCGCGAGCGATCCGCTCGATGGTCGGGGCAGGCTCACCGACCGGCTCCAGGAGCGCGGCGTCGACGCCGCGCTCGCGCAGCATGCGGCGCGCCTCGGTCAGCTCCTTGGCATGGACCTCGCTGTCATCCCATGGATCGAGGCCGATGCGTCCGCCGTGGACCGGCACGACGCTGACCACGCTGACGGTGGCGCCCAGCGCCTGGGCGAGGTCGGCCGCCGTGTTCAGCGCCTTCAGGGCCGCCTCGCCCCCGTCGTAGGCGACGAGGATCTTCTTCATGTGCACTGCGCTCCGTTTCCGCTCGCGCCCGTCAGGACGGGCGGACGCTCGTACGCTCCACATGGTCTGCCTCTCGCCCGGCGGCTCACACGGCCGGTGGTCGCCTCCGGAAGGTCCGAACGGCCCGAAGCCCGGGCGCCTCGTAGGGCCGTCCGGCGCCGCGCTTCGGGCCATTCCGCCATCGTCGCCGCTTCGGCGGTGACCCAACATTGGCGCGCAAGGAGGCTCTCCGATGCGCATCCTCATCGCCGTCGACGGATCGACGCCCTCCGAGCTGGCGCGCGACCTTGCCGCCACGATCCCCTGGCCACCGGCATCGACGCTGCGCGTCGTGGCCGCCCTCGAGATCGGCGGGGCCCTCTTCGGCGCACCCTGGTACGCGGTCGCGCCAGCCAACGCCGACGAGCTCGAGGAGCGCTACCTGCACGAGCTCGACGGGTACGTGGCGACGACTGCCGCCGGGCTCCGGGAACGCGAGCGCGACGTCCAGTGGGCCGTCATCCGCGGGCGGGCGGCGACGGCCATCGTCGAGGAGGCGCGTCGCTTCGGCGCAGACCTCGTCATCGTCGGCAGCCGCGGTCACGGGGCCCTCGAGGAGATGCTGCTCGGCTCCGTCTCGGCCGAGGTCGTGGACCACTCGCCGTGCCCCGTGCTCGTGGCGCGCCGAGGCCAGTTCGGCTCGGCTCTCCTTGCCGACGACGGCTCGGCCGGCGCCCGGGCCGCCGCCGAGAAGCTCCTGCGCTGGCCGATCTTCGCCGGGCTGCCGCTGCGCGTGCTGAGCGTGGCCGCCCAGCCGGTGCCGTGGGAGCCGGCGTTCCCCACCAAGTACGCGCCATCGGACGGCGATGCCATCCGCGAGGGCCGCGAGGCGGCCGTCGAGGCACATCGCCGCATCGCCACCGACACCGCCGATCGCCTGCGGCGCGCGGGGTTGTCCGCCGAGGCGGACGTGCGTTCCGGCGACGCCGCTCGCGAGATCGTCGCGGCCGCCCGGGAGACCGGCGCCGACGTCGTCGTGATGGGCACGCGCGGGCACACGGGCCTCGCCCGCCTCGTGCTCGGCTCGGTCGCGCGCAACGTCCTCCACCACGCGCCGTGCTCGGTACTCGTCGTGCGCGAGCGGATCGCCGGCGGGTCGCGCGACCGCGCGGAGAAGGACGAGACCCGGGAGATGGCCCGGGCCTGACACGGTGCGTCGAGCCGGCACCACTCGGGACCGCCTGCCTGACCCTGGGGGCCCCGTCCGGGCCGGATGGCCCCGTCCTCGAGTGACCACCGGCCCCCGGCGATGGGACTCCGGGCACTGATGCGCACATGCGCATGGGTCCATCCTGCAGGCATGGATCCGCTCTACGAGCTCCAGGCCGAGACGATCAAGACGCTCGCCAACACGCGGCGCCTGGAGATCATCCACGTCCTCGCCGCCGGTCCGTGCGAGGTCGGCCGGCTGGCCGCCGAGATGGGCCTGAGCCAGCCGAACGTCTCGCAGCATCTCGCCATCATGCGTGCGGCCGGGATCGTCGAGGCCGAGCGCGACGGTCGCGAGGTCCGCTACCGGCTCGCCGACCCCGACGTGGTGGTCGCCTGCGACCTGATGCGCGGCGTCCTCCGCCGCCGCCTGGCGCGCCTGGCCGGTCTGTCCGCCACGACCGCGGCGCCCACCGGCCCGCAGCCCGCCCTCCCCTTCCCGAGGTGAACCCCATGGAAGAGCCCCTCAACCTCGTCCTCTTCTCCGGCACGGACGACAAGCTCAACGCCGCCGCCGTCCTGACGGCCGGTGCCGCGGCGCTCGGCCGACCGGTGAACGTCTTCCTCCAGTACTGGGCGCTCGAGGCCTTCCGCTCCGACCGCATCGCCGCTGACCACGGGCTGGCGCCCGAGGCCGGCGTCGCGGGGCGGGAGGCGGTGGATGCCCTGCGTGCCGCGGGACAAGCCAGCTGGGCCGAGACCCTGCGCCAGGCCAAGGAGCTGGGTGGGGTCGACATCGAGGCCTGCTCGCTCTCCATGGACCTCCTGCAACTCGAGCCCGGCGACCTCGATCCCCTCGTGGACGGCGTCGAGGGCGTGACCGCCTTCTACCTGGCCGCCGGCGGCGGCCCCGTCGTCTTCATCTGACAAGCACACACGGAAGGACGTGAGCGACATGGTCGAGACATCCGCCACCACCGCCAGCCCCGCCATCACCCGCACCATCGACGCCCGCGGCAGCTTCTGCCCGGGCCCGCTGATGGAGCTCATCCGGGCCATCCGCGAGTCCCAGGTGGGCGACGTCATCGCCGTCTGGTCGTCCGACCGCGGCTCCAAGGTCGACATCCCCAAGTGGGTCGAAAAGGCCGGGCATCGCCTGGTCTCCCTCGAGAACAGGGACGGCTACGACGAGATCGTCGTCGAGAAGCTCCGCTAGAACGCTGGAAGGGACCTTCTTCCGTGAACCGCATCCTCATCCTCGGCGGAGGCGTGGGCGGCACGCTCGTCGCCAACCTGCTGGTCAAGCGCCTGCGCGGACCGATCGACGACGGCGACGTCACGCTGACCGTCGTCGACAGCAAGGGCAGCCACGTCTACCAGCCGGGCTTCATGTACATCGCCATGGGCGGGGAGCGGGCGGAGCGACTCGCCCGGCCCGAGCGCTCGCTGCTCGACGGGCGCGTCCGGCTCGTCGTGGGCGACGTCGTGCGCATCGCCCCCGAGAGCCACGTCGTGGAGCTCGCCGACGGGCAGTGGCTGGGCTACGACCACCTCGTGCTGGCCACCGGCTCGCGCATCGTGCCCGAGGAGATCGAGCATTTCGCCCAGGAGGCGCACCACTTCTACTCCGCCGAGGCCGCGCTCAAGCTCCGTCACGCGCTCGACGCCTTCACGGGCGGGCGCATCGTCGTGGGCATCGCGGGCATGCCCTACAAGTGCCCGCCGGCGCCGCTCGAGGTGGCCTTCCTCATCGAGGCCGAGTTGCGCGAGAGGAACCTGCGGGAGAAGAGCGAGCTGCACTTCTGCTCGCCCATCGGGCGTGCGTTCACCATCGAGAGCGTCAGCGACATGGCCACGCCCATCCTTGCCGAGAAGGGCATCGAGCTGCACACGTTCTTCAACGTGGAGACGATCGACCCCGAGCGCAAGGTCGTGCAGAGCCTCGAGGGCGAGGAGCTGCCCTACGACCTGCTGGTCCTGGTGCCGCCGCACAAGGGCGCCCAGGTGCTCATCGACGCCGGGCTCGCCCCGGCGCCCGGCGGCTGGCTGCCGACCGACCGGCACACCCTCCAGGTGGGCGGGCGGCCGGACGTCTTCGCGCTGGGCGACGCCACCGACCTGCCGCTCTCGAAGGCCGGATCGACCGCGCACTTCGAGGCGCCCGTGGTCGCCGAACGGATCGCCGCGCGCGTCCGGGGGCGCGAACCGGACGCCAGGGCCGGTTCGTACGAGGGCAAGGTGATGTGCTTCTTCGAGGTGGGCGACGGGAAGGGCACGCTCCTCCAGTTCGACTACGACCACCCCCCGAAGCCGCCCAAGCCGAACCGCTTCTGGCATCTCGGCAAGGTCGTCTTCAACAAGACCTACTGGCACACCGTGCCGAAGGGCCGCGTGTAGCTCCCCGCGGCGACCGGACGCACCCTTCCAAGGCGCCCGGTCCCCTTCCGCCGGGCGCCCCCGGACGGCCGGGCGGGTCCTGGGCCCGCCCGGCCGTCGCACGTTCCCGACCGGGCCACCTGCCGAGTCGGGGGCGGCCCGCGTCGTCCTGGAAACGGCAAATGATGGCCTCCGAGGCCCCATGGGCCACCTCCCAAGCCCACGAAACACGTCGTTTGGTGCGTCACGAACAACGCCCAACGGCGGGGCCTCGCGGCGGCGCCCGACCCGGCCGGATCCGCCCGTGACACCGGTGCCGGCCCGCGCTACCGTGGCGTAATGACCCGCCGGGCACGACTCGTCTCCACGGCCTGGCTCGCCGCGCACCTCGACGAGCCGGGGCTCCGCGTGGTGGATGCGCGGTGGGGGCCCGACGGGGCCGGCTGGCGCGCCTACGAGGCCGGCCATCTCCCCGGCGCCGTGCACGTCGACTGGGAGCGCGACCTCGCCGCCGGCGGGCCCGAGAACCGCTACCGCATGGCCGCCCCGGAAGTCGTGGCGGAGCGACTCGGGCGGCTGGGCATCGGCGACGGGCGCCTCGTCGTGGCCTATGCGGATCCGGCGCAGGGCGGCCCGTACCGGCTGTGGTGGGCCACGCGGCGCCTCGGCCATGCCAGTGTCCGCGTCCTCGACGGCGGTTGGCCGCGCTGGCTGGCCGAGGGTCGGCCCATCAGCCAGGCCGTCCCGCGACCGGTCCCGGAACACCTGTCCATCCGGGCGCCGCGGGCCGGCCTCGCGACCGCCGCGGAGCTGGAGCGGGCGCGGCGGGGGCGATCGATCGTCGACGCCCGCCCGGCGGAGCAGCATGCCGGCCACGCCGTCTGGTGCCAGGGCGGCTCCGAGCTCGTCGACCCCGCGACGGGCTGGGCGCAGGCCGGCCCGGTGCGGCTGCGGGGCGGCCGGGTCCCCGGTTCGCTCAGCGTGCCGAGCACGAGCCTCTTCCGCGCCGATGGCCGCATGCTGCGCCCGGCACGGCTGCGCGCCCTGCTCGCCGCCGCCGGGGTGCCCGACGACCGGCCCGTCACGACCTACTGCGGGGCGGCGATCGCCGCCAGCACGCTCACCTTCGCCCTGGACCGTGCCGGCTGGCGCGACGTGACGCTGTACGACGCCTCGTGGGAGGAATGGGGCCGCGACGAGCGCCGGCCGGTCGAGCACGACCGCGGGTAGCGCCCGTCCCCGACCGGCCCGTACAATCCCACCAGTGACCGATCCCCTCGACCAAGAGCGAGCGCCTGGGCGCGTCTTCCGCCGCACCCTCGCCGCCGACCCCCCCGTTGCCGTCCGTGCCCAGGGCGCGTCGATCTGGGACCGGGACGGCCGCGAGTACCTCGACGCCGCCGCGGGGGCGATCGTCGTCAACGTCGGTCACGGCCGGGAGTCGGTCGCCCGGGTCATGGCCGACCAGGCCGCGCGGCTCGCCTACGCCCACGGCTCGGTCTTCACGAACGAGCCCCTGGAGGCCTACGCCGTCGACGTCGGCCGCCACCTGCCGCTCGAGGCGCCGGCGATCTACGCCGTGAGCGGCGGGTCCGAGGCCATCGAGACGGCACTCAAGATGGCCCGCGCCTACCACCTCGCCCGCGGGGAGTCGGAGCGCTGGATCGTCGTCGCCCGCTGGGGCAGCTACCACGGCAACACGCTCGGCGCCCTCGACCTCTCCGGCCGCAAGCCGCTGCGACGGCCGTACGAGGCCTGGCTCGGCCGCTTCCGCCACGTCAGCGCCGCCTATCCGTACCGGGCGGGCGAGCCCCGTGCCCAGGCGCTGGGCACGACCGACGAGCTGGCCGCCGAGCTGGGCACGCTCCTGGAGCGCTCGGGCCCGCGCACGGTGGCCGCCTTCGTCGCGGAGCCGATCGTCGGCGCCACCCTTGCCGCGGCCGTCCCGCCCGCGGGCTACTGGCCGGCCATCGCCGAGGTCTGCCGCCGCCATGGCGTGCTGCTCATCGCCGATGAGGTGATGACCGGCTTCGGGCGCACCGGGCGCTGGTTCGGCCTCGACCACTGGGGCGTCCGGCCGGACATCCTCGTCGCGGCCAAGGGCGCCACCGGCGGCTACTGGCCCTTTGGCTTCGCGGCCGCGAGCGGCGACGTACACGACACGGTCCGTGCCGGGGGCTTCGTCCACGGCTTCACCTACAGCCACCACGCCGTCGGCGCGGCCGTGGCGCGCGAGGTGCTGCGAATCCTGGAGGACGAGGCGCTCGTCGAGGCCAGCGCCGTCAGGGGTGCACGCCTCCGGGCGCTGCTCGAGGCCCGGCTCGGGTCACATCCCCACGTCGGGGAGATCCGCGGCCTGGGCCTGATGCAGGGCATCGAGTTCGTGGCCGACCGCGAGACGCGCGCGCCCTTCCCGCGCGCGGCGCGGCTGACCGAGTCGATCGCCTCCGCCGCGCGCGACCGCGGGCTGCTCGTCTACACCGGCACCGGCAACGCCAACGGCGTGGACGGCGACCAGGTCCTGCTCGGTCCACCGTTCGTCGTCACCGACGACGAGCTGGAGCGGATCGCCGACGGGCTTGCGGGGGCGCTCGACGCGGCGCTGGACGGGGTCGCGGCCGGTACGGCGCGCTGAACGCGGAACACCCCTTGACAACCGGCTGCGTCGGCCTTATATATCGCATAACGATATAGCGGCCCACGTCATACAAGGAGTCACGCCATGGGTGGCCCCCTCACCCGGCACCAGATCCTCGCCGGCACTGCTGTCCTCGTCCTCGCTGCCGCGCTCGCCGGGCCAGCGGCCGGAAGCTCGGCTGAGGTGACGCGTGGAGACTTCCACGCCTTCGCCGCCGGCACCGGCTTGGCCATCTCCGGCCATGCCCAGATGGTCCGTACCGCCGACGACCGGACCTTCGTCTCGGTCCACCTCACCGGCCTCGCCCCGAACACGGCCTACGCCGCGCACGTTCACAAGGCCGCCTGCGGCGTTGGCGACGCCGACGGCCACTTCCAGTTCGTGGCCGGCAGCGGTCCGACATACGTGAACGCCGACAACGAGATCTGGCCCGGCTTCACCACGAACGCCGACGGTGTGGGCAACGGCCGCGCCATGAACGAAGGCAGGGCCGGGGCGGCTGCCGTCTCCGTCGTGATCCACGCGCT
>Ga0334722_10003398_pt1 | contig 17176 bp, 15 predicted proteins | sample C3_bottom_MG_FD_207210 | JGI IMG/M metagenome (GOLD analysis project Ga0334722, IMG submission 207210) | Sediment microbial communities from Yellowstone Lake, YNP, Wyoming, USA - C3_bottom | ecosystem: Environmental > Aquatic > Freshwater > Lake > Sediment | place: USA: Wyoming | collected...
CGAAAAATTTTTTAGTTGGACAACAACCAAGGCACTGAATACAGAATACTATGTAATTGTTAAAGGTCTAAAAAAAGTCGCCTGGAGAGCGACTAAACAAAGACTATTTTAAAAATAGCTTTAATGTTTAGCCGTTAGCCCCCTCGCTCGAATTGTCTTTGATATACATCAGTCAGGCTCCTATACTTTCTAATATAATTTTACCACAATTTTTTTTCTTGTCAACCCCTACACCTTTTATCATGAATTATTGTTTGTTGCTGAGAAGTGTAATCTCTAACCCTTAAACTAAAACGTAACTTTTCCGACTATTTAAATCTAAAAAATTAATAGCAACACATGACAAAAGGTGTGGGGGTCAAGCATCAACACTTAAAAACAAAAACGGGACCAAATTTTCGCCCGTTTTTGTTAATTCCATTCGAATGGAAAATTACTTAAGCTGTTTTTTAAAAGTTTCAAGCCATTCTTCGGCAGCGTCTTTTCCGCCCAAACCAAAGGCAAGGCCACCGGCAATTGCCAAGAAGGCAACTAAGCCGATAAAGAGAATGTTAATCAAGCTCCCTGCAATACCAAGTTGCGCTAATGCGGCCAAGAAAGCAAAGATAAAAACTGAGTAGCGGACAATCGCAGCAATCATATCGGCTGACCCTAAATTAGCAGCCATAACGCTTCCTTTAACCACATTACTTAAGAAATTGGCCAAAACCACACCAATCAAAAGAATCGCGCCAGCAGCCACAGCCACAGGAACAAATGCCAAGATTCTGCCTAAGAAATTGGCAACATCAGGAAGCAGCAAAGTGTTTGCAGCAGCGACAAAAGCGACTAAATAAATAATCCATTTGGCAACAGAAGCCAACATCGCTGTAGCATCTTTTTTGGCATCAGCTTTCTTCAAAATATCTTCAACTTTTGCTTTTTCAAAAAGAGTTTGAAGCCCGATAACTCTGAACAATCGATCAATAAGCATCGCTACTATCATTCCTACAATCCAACCAAGAACCAAAATAATTGCCGCGCCTACAAGGTTAGGAATGAAATTAACGAATCTATCCCAAACATTTGTCCAAGAATCACGAGTTGTATTAAACCAATCTGTTAATACCATTTTTTCTCCTAAACAAAAATTATTTCTAAGATAGATCGACCACCCCCACTATCCACAGCCTCAACATACAATAGGTTCAACTACTTTTCAATTAGGTTGTCAAGAGATATAATTTATGGTAATATCTAAAGGTAGAATGGGGCGATTAGCTCAGTTGGCCCACCGCCATCCTTACTGTAAAAGGGATTACATCCTCTACTTACAGTGCGGATTCTGGCGGGTAAATTAGAGCACGCATTGGAAATTTCTGGGCGCATAGCTCAGCTGGTTAGAGCGCGTCACTGATAATGACGAGGTCCATGGTTCGAATCCATGTGCGCCCACCAAGCCCAGAAATTTTGCATCCTAATGACGGGGTCGATGGTTCGAATCCATCATCGCCCACCATTCGTCGCTCCTTCGAGCTTTGCTCTCGGTGCTCCTCATGGCAAGCCAGCGACGAATGTCCTGAATAAAAATTGAGATTGTAAATCGAAAATTTTTTGAAGGGCATAATTTATGTTAATAACACCTCATGCTTTAGCAGGCTCAGCTTTATCATCAGCCATCACCAACAATGTATTTGTAGCTTTTTTTATAAGCATGAGCCTTCACTTTGTTTTAGACGCCATTCCTCATTTTGATCAGGGAACATTAAGATATAAATTTAATGAGCCCAATCGAAAAGCAGGTTGGGGCACCGAACACCTTGAGGAAAATTCAACAAGCTGGCCAAAGTGGGTTTATGTTAGCGCCGTTGTTGATTTTATTATTGCAGTGCTGATTTATTTTTTATTATTAAGCAAAGCATTAAACTTCCCGGTATTATTAGCTGGTGGGTTGGGAGGAATTTCCATAGATCTAATTGACAATCCAGTGGTTTCATTTTATAAGCTACCGGTTTTTTCCCAACTACACTTCCTCCATCACAAAGTCCATTTCGATTTACCACAAAGATATTGGTACTGGGGAATTCCTTTACAAATAATTATCATTGGAGGGTCACTATGGTATTTATTAAAATAATTGTCTTTTTTGCATCTATCTTTCTAGCAATCATCATTATTAAATTTCGTGAAAAGATCGTCAGAATGATTGGCAAAAACGAATGGGCTGAAAGATACTTAGGGCAAGGCGGAACTTACACTTTTTGGATATTGTTTGCTTTATTGATCATCTTTATAGCATTAATTTGGATGGTCGGAACGCCATGGGGATAAGTAAAAAAGCGGGCCGTTAGTTCAGTGGTAGAATGCCGCCTTTGCAAGGCGGAGGTCCGGGGTTCGAATCCCCGACGGTCCACCAAACTTCGCTCCTTCGGAGCTTCGCTTGGCAAGCCAAATAGTAAAAAAGAAGTTTGTCCAGCGTAGCTTTAGCGAAGTTGGGCATCACAATAATATGTATTATACGTATTTACTCATGCTCTCAAATCATAATTATTATGTCGGATCTACCAAAGATCTAAAAAATCGGCTTGTAAAACATCAGTCTGGGGCCGTTCTACATACTTCAAAGTTTAGACCTGTAAAACTTACTTGGAGCGGAATTTTCGTTAGCAAAAAGTTGGCAATAGATTTTGAAAAATATCTTAAATCATCATCCGGAAAAGCGTTTAGAAACAAACATCTAATTTAATATGCTGAAAAAATATTGGATCTTGATAATTATTTTGATTTTAATAGTACTCACCGTTAGTGCTTTTTTTGTTTATAGAGCAAAAACAGGCTCACAAGTAAAAATAAATAACAAAACATTCAAAGTTGAACTTGCATTGACCGATACCCGGCGCGAAAAGGGACTGATGGGCCGCGACCATTTGGATGCCAATTCGGGAATGCTTTTTGTTTTTCCAAAATCCGATATCCAAACTTTTTGGATGAAAGATACAAAAATTCCCCTCGACATTATTTGGATAGAAGATGCAAAGATTGTTGAGATGACAACTCTAAAACCACAAAGCGGAACAACTATTCCCCAATATACACCAAAAAATAAAGCTAATTATGTTTTAGAGGTAAATGCCGGAATTACCTCGGAAAATAATATTAAAGTTGGAGATGTTGTAAAAATCAAGTACTAAAATCATTTATGCCGAATTTACTGAACTATATCAATGTTATTTAGATAATCAGTTAAACTATTACCGTTTGTATCTTTAACGCCTTTAACGACTACCGTTAAACGGGTATCGAAACTTTGTGGCTGTACAGAATTTTTAAATGCTATAATAATCTGAGTATGATCCTGGTTATAAGAAAAAGTAACCGGTTCTTTCTCATTTAGCCCACTTAGCACATAAATACTTTGATCAGACACCGTTTTGGTATCAATTGGACTGCTGAATGATAAAATAATTTGATTCAAGGTATTATGTAATGTTTTAGATTCGTCTGGCATTGGGTTCATTGTGCCCGTTGGAGTCATCGATACCACCCTAAAAGAATTCGTGTTCGTAAATTGGAAAGTAGAAAGCATTTGGTTCAATACATCTTCATTCGACCATGTACTAAAAACAAAAATGCTTTTTTGATCTTTAGTCCAATAATAAACTGTGTCGTCCACCATTCCGCCGATTACGCACTTAAATGCGGGGTAGTTATTTATCTTCGTCTCTTTTTTTGACAAGATCGAGTCCTTCCCTCCGGCGTCTTTTTCAATAAATTGTTCTAAAGATAAATTATCATTTTGTTTTATTCGTAAATAAATTTCCGGAATAGCATCAGGCATTTCATTTTCAATATCTTTCTTCATTTCTGGCGAAGTAAACGAAAGAACAAAACCGTTCTGAGTTTCTACATTAATAATCCATGTCGAAGGGTACTTTAGTTGAAAACCATATTGAGCATTGTTATAAGTTTTCCAGTCGGCAGTTTTATCAGTTGTGATTGGAGTTGATGTTTTTGTTTTCCCCGGGCCCATTAAATAGAACCAGCTGAAAAATCCGCCAGCGATTATAATGACGATTATTAAGCTAATCCAAAGCCATTTTGAGACAACCGGTTGTTTTTGGTTCATTTTATCTTATTCCTATAGTTTTTAAGATAACTTCAATTATAAAGAGCAATATAATTCCGATTATTACTCCGATAATTATATCCTTTGCCAAGCTTACTCTTTCGGGATTCCCCTGAGAAGTCATATAGATATAACCCGCGTAAACCAGCATTAAAACTGCCAAGCCGCCAACGATTCCCATAATCCAAGGTAGTAATTTATTAACATAATCGGCAATATTACAAACCCAACCAAAATCAGTTGTAACTCCTTTAGCCCCTTTAGTACATTTTGACGCCTTAGCGGTTGCACTTTCAACTTTCACTTTCGTCGTCTTTGTTTTGATCGGAGCTACAGCAGCATAAGCTTTTGGGATCAAAACTAAATTTGAATGAGCTCTTGATATTTTTTGATCATAGGCTTCAATTTTGTATTCATGTTCACCTACGGGGACATTATTGTCTTCATAACTTGATTGTTCAGTAATAGTGATTTCTTTATTATCCCTATAAAGCTTATATTCAACCGCCTCACAAATTGGATTCCAACTTAGAGTCACTTTACTACCATCAACTTTCCCCTCAAAAGTAGTAAAATCATCTTCGCAAATAGCGGTAAAAACGGTAGTTGAAGCAGGCGCTGATTCTTCACCAAAACGATCAAAGGCCGTAACATAATAAGTATAAGTTTCATTTGGAGCAACCGCTTCATCTAAATAAAAACCGCCGTTCGTTTGGACACTATGTCCTGCGTCAATAGGATTATAAGTCGCAACTGTTGCCTTACCGTTTGCGCCTTCTTTTTCTACTTTATAGCCATATTCATTCTTATCACTTGTGGTCCAACTATTTATATCCCAAGTAACTAATACGGACAGATTGTCTTCACTATCCCCATTTACTTCAGCATACGGCTTTGGAGGATCAGGAACAGCAGCTTGTGCCCTTAAAGGTAAAAAAAGAAATAATGACGCTAGTATTCCAAAAATAATTTGAAATTTTATGATTTTATTTTGCATTTTCTCTTTCTTCGATTTTCGCAATTGCTCTTTCTGCTGCAATTTTAACACTTTCTTCAGAGGAATCCTCGAGTTGGTTTAGTGTCTCAGCACAGCTAAGATCACCAATCTTCTCAAGCATTATTATATAAGGGATGATAATTTCCGACTTATTAATATCTACTTCAGAGATCTTTTCTAAAATTGGATAAATCAAGGAAGTATCTCCCGCATCGGTAATTTCCACTAGCTCAGGCAAGGCCGCTTTTGACAACTGTGAGTTATCGCTTTTGAAAACGTCTCTTAGAAAATCATTAAGCTCGCCCTTGAGCTTTGGTTGCTCTCCAAACTTGCTAATACCAGTAACAATCGATAATCTTTCCTCCTCGGACAAATTCCGTTGACTAAATGAACTCATGAAAGTGTTAAATACTTTTTCAATGTATGGTGAGAAATCTCTACCCTGGCTCGTTTGTCGAAAAAGGCTAATAGTTTTATTTTGCAAAGCGGTAAAAATCTCTTGTTTATTGCCTTCTTGTCTTGCCAAGCTTAGTAAAACATCGGTTGACGCCGCTTCAACGCCCGGACATTGAATGCCAATATTTTCAAAAGCAGAAACTAAAATACTCTTTTCTTTGTCTGATGCTTTCATGTATCTTTCGTCCAAATTCGCCAAAACTGCTTGACCCATGTTTTCATCTTTAAGTTGAGAAAGCTGTTCAGCTAAAATTTGTTTGTTCGGAATGTCAGATTTCTCCCAATCGTTTATAAATCCGCTAAAATTAATCTCAGGTTGTTCTTGAAAAGTTTCGTTCATTTATCCTCTATTCAAAACCTTTAACGTAAGCCATTGCTCCTTGAAAATCACTTGCTTTCATTTTTTCACTTGCTGTTTGCCAAAAATCATGAATTCCATATTGATTATTTATCCAATTTAAACCTTCCTCGTATTGAGCCTCACCTAAAATATCCCATGTTTTAGCTTGCCCAAACTTCTTTTCTCCGAGATTAATAATTTCTTTCATAACTTCCATCTCTTGTGGGTATGGTACAAAATTCGAAGAATACTCTGTAATATTACCAGCAAAAACTGAATTGGCTTCATTGAGTGCTTCCACAAAAGGACGGTAAGCGCTACCCGTCCCCTCCGCTGCTATCACGCCAGGAGCGGTAGCAATATGTTGTATTTCATGAAAAGTGATTGTTTTTAAAACAGCAGGATCATTGGATATTAAAAATGCTTCGTTATAATATACCTTAGTCTCAGTAACAACCGCGCCAGTCCTTGACGGATCATATTTGGGAAATTTCCGCTTTAAAGCTTTCGGTGTTAAAACTTCCACTCGATCACTTATTTCCGGAGAAAGAGCCTTCAATCTCTCGGAGGCCTTATTGAAACCCCTAGATTTAAGACTTTGGATCGTATCACTTAATCCATCGTCCAAAGCTCTGATAATCTTTAATTCTTGTGCCCTGCTTAAGCTATATCCCAAGAATATTTTTGAAAAATTATATTTTATTCTTCTCCCCAGGGCAAGATTATTTATTTCCACAGCTAACACATGATCTGTTGCTTGCTCTTGAACCAACTTTTCCCCGGCTTCTAAAACATATTTCTCGCCGGCCTCTTCGACAACTTTTGAACCAACAATTGCAATTTCTCTTTTAGCAATTTTTGAGCCTAGATATTTTACCCCTTTTACAACACCTTTGCCTCCCCAGACCGCAATTCTGTCAACTGGGAGAAATAATAAAACATCATCAATTGGCGAGTCTCCAGTTAAGCCGACTTCCTTTAATGGTTTGTCGTCAGGATAGGCTGACAGATATGACCCGATGGCTCCCCATCTTTTAGCCAATTTAGGTTTTTCAGGTTCCCACCAAACACGTTTGCTTTGATACCGTTTCATATCAGGCCAATAATAACTATATAATCTGCTTAAAGAAGAACTATCCCAACACGATTTAGTCGCAAAAGCTTGACCGATTGTGGGACGATATTTATTTGCTTCCGGATATTCGCCTTTAATAGATCCCCAAACTCCTTCAAACCATCCAGTTTCTTCAGCCTTGGGAAGACATTTGCTACTATTGGCAAAAGCTTTCTGGGCAAATCCAACCCATTCTGACAAATTTGTGTTTGCCTCATTTAATAAAGCTTGATAATCTTTACTAGAAGTCGACGCTCGATTGGAACTTACTCCGGCGATTGATGGAATGCCTTCTTCATTTGTAGCCTGAGAACTAGAACTGTCCGTCACAAAAACTTCAGGAACATTTTGATCGTTAACATTCCAAGAATGGATGTTTTCTGCATCCGCTACAACTGAAAGATATTTATTGTTTGGTAAATTGGCATGGATATAATTTAACTTTTCTTGCTTGGTTTTCATCCAAAAGTAGCCATCAACTGAGAGCTTGTCTATTAGAGCTGATTGCTTCCATTCAGGAATCTCCGAATGTTCGACTAGGGCATTAACGATAGTATTCCTAGATTCATATCCATAATAGCCGGCTTGTTGAGATGTTTGGCTAACAGCTTTTGCCGAAATTATATCCACTAGATTTGAACTAAAGAATAAAAGTATTAATGATAAAATTAGAAATTTCTTTTTCATAATTTAAACCCCATAATCGCTCGGCCTAAAATGAAATTGAGATTATTTTGACTTATTATTAAATTTGACGGGTCTCCCTCAGTACTGGAATATTTTTCTAGATCTTTGGTATTTTTGTTGGCAAGATTATACTCATTAAATATATATTGATTATTACTTAATTCGGCATAAATAAAAGACTGTCCTGAAGTTTCCCAAGTCATTAGGCCAAAATAAGGATTAATATTAATTGGTTCTTTATCGCCGTTAGAATGAAGTAAAAATGTTTTGGGAAGATTTGCATAAACATAAACTAAAGTATAATCGTTATTTGGCGAACTGATAATTTTAGAAACCAAACCCTCTTTAAAGTCAGAAGTTACTGCATGACCACTATTTAAATTTACAAAAGCAACGGTATCGATATTATTCGCACTAAAAGTTACTACCACCTTTTGAGGATCAGAGGTCCTATAGACACTGGCAATATCGCCTGAGATACCAATAACTTCGTGCAGTGATCCCCCATTTGAAGAAAGGGTAACCAGCTTTAAACCATTATTATCTCTAATACCAACCGCTTGATTATCGGTAAGCCAGTCAATATCTTGTAAATTTAAATCAAGTTTATGAGCTGTTTTACTGTTAAAGTCAACCAATTTAACCAAGTTGTTACCATCAACATCGGTGATAAGAACAAATGCTTGAGTCTTAGAAGGAGAGTATTTAACATTATTGACGATGTCGCCATCTACCAGCCCGAGATCGATATTGAGTGATGTTCCCAGACCACTAGCAATAGTCATATTGGTCGAATTAGGGCTAGTTTGGTAAAAATTATTATCTGTTTTAGAAAAATAAATTAGTGAATTATCTTTAAAATCGGATAACGAAATGTTATCAAATTCTCCACCTTGCAAAGTATTAATATAACTAGATTTCGAAAAAACGACTTTCTCTTTTACCTTTCTCAAGGGTTTAATTAAAACCACATCATTAAATTCACGAAAACCGTCCTTCGAAACTGTTAGAACGTAAGTCCCCCGTTTTAGAAAAACTATCTTTTGACCATTAACATTTTCGTATTTTTTATTACCCACTTCGATTTTATAACCTTTTTGATCACCATCAACAACTAAAATTCCCGGTGCTAAATATTTATAAAAAAAGAAAAAACCAACACCTAAAACGACCATAATAACAATCGCCCGAATTAAGCGGTATGTAAATGAATGCTTTAATCTAGTTTTTGCGTCAACAATTACTAACTGCGGTTTAGCGATTTTTTCTCCTCTAATATGTTCCTGTGTCTTTGTCACCGTAAGCATATTTTTCGTTGGTAAAAATTAAATAATCTCCAAATCCATTTTTCATAATAAAAAACGGTTTTACATTCACGAAGTTATCTAACGACATTGGGTTGACCGTATTTTGTTGATAATTATTATAGAATTCCTTCATCGCCGGATCGTCAGAAGTAAGTGTATAGATCGTATTGGAATCAAAATCTTCGCCACTATTTTTTAATCTTTGATTAATATTTTCTATATTTAAAAGTACATAATTACCATGATAGCACTCCGCTTTATTACAAAAAGGCGTTTCGTGCGAGTAATAATCTTGGTTCATATTTTCACCGCTCCAAATAACGTTTGGTACTCCTTTTTCATCTTTATCTGGAAAATCAGAATAATATTTTTCATATGTAGAATCTGCAAGTTTAAGAATATAATCTATTGAGCCTATCTCTTTACCGTTATTTGGTAAAAGGACTTTGAAAACCTGCCCCCATTTGCTTGTACCAACGACTTTAGGATTTTGCCAATCTTGAAATAAACCCTGAGTATTCGTTTTTACTAACGTTTGACTTCCGGAATTATAATTAACACTTAAATAGTCGGGGGGGTTTAAAGAATTATAAACTGTCGTCTCATCAAAAGTTACTTGCGTAGTTGTTAAATAACTAGAAACAGCACTAAAATCTCTGCCAAAACTAGATCCATTAGCTAGATAATAATATTTTCCATTGGAATCCTTTCGAAAACGATAGATATCTTGACTACCATTATTATCTAATTTTGCATTAGTCCAAATTAATTCACCACCATCGGAAAGATCCGCTACCTTATAGTAAGCCACTTCTTTATATTGATAACCTCCATCACCAATTTTTAATAATTTTAAATCTTTAAGAACTTGGGGCTTAATCCAGCTCACGCCAGAATCAACGATCGGAGAATTATCTTCTATAGTCGACGCGTTTTTATGTCTTTGAGCAAAATCTCTTTGAATAAAATAAGCGATAAAGACAACCCCCGCTATAAAAAGAATGAAGATAAGCCCGAAAACTAAAATTATTTTTTTATGGTGTTTCATTTTTCCTCCAGCCTTTCTTGTTAATTATGTAATATCCGCAAGCGTAATTTCGAATGTTTGGCCTTCTTGTACACTTCCTTCAAGCAATTTTTTGGCAAGTAAATTTTCGACTTTGTCCTGGATTACCCGTCTCATTGGCCTTGCGCCAAACTGCGGATCATAACCAAGTTGAACTAATTTTACTAAAGCATCAGGCGCAACTGTTATTTGAATCTTTTTTGCTTCCAAAGTCTTATTCAAACTATTTACCATAAGCTGGGCAACTTTGCTAATTTCTTCGGCTGTTAAAGGTTTGTAAACAATAACGCCATCAAAGCGGTTTAAGAATTCTGGAGTAAATTTTCCTTGCGCCTGCAGATCATTAATTAGTTCTTCTTTTAATCCCTCCGTTTTATTTGCTTGAACTTTTTCACGGATCAACTCTGAACCAGCATTGGAAGTTGCGATAATAATTGCGTTAGTAAAGTCAGAAATCCGGCCTCGCGGATCGGTTAGTCTTCCGTCTTCAAAGACCTGTAAAAATAAATTAAGAATGTTTTTATCAGCTTTTTCAATCTCATCCAATAAAATTAAAGAGAAAGGATTAGCTAAAATTGCATCAGTTAAAATTCCACTGGGATTATTGATTGTCCCGATTAATCGATCCATCGAATTGACTTCTTGATATTCAGACATATCCAGACGGATCATCTTTTCTTCCGAACCAAAATAATTTTCAGCTAGAGCTTTTACAGTCTCTGTTTTGCCAACACCGGTCGGTCCTAAAAATAAGAACACACCGACAGGCCTTTTACCAGTAGTTAAACCGGAACGTACCCGGCGCAAAGCATTAGCTACAGCAGTAATAGCTTCATCTTGGCCAATGACTCTCTTGTGAAGGAATTGCTCTAAATTAAGAAGTTTGTCTTTTTCTTTTTCCTCCACTTGACCGATAGGGATATTGGATTTTTTGGAAACGATTTCTTCAATATCGGTTGGAGCAATAATCTTAATTTCAGTTGAACTGTAATTTACTCCTGCTTCTTCAAGCAGCCGTAATGATTTTTCAGGGAAAGGAACTTCGTGAATATAACGATCAGAAAGTTCAACAATTTTTCTCAGAGTTTGGTACGGAAAAAAGACATGATATTTATATTCAACAAAGCCAAGCGTTTCTAATAAAATTGCTACTGTATCCTCCGGTGTTGCCGGCTCAATATCAAGCTTTTCAAAAGCCTGAGAAACAGCTGAATTTGCTCTTACGCGATCAAAATAATCGCCGGGAGATACCGAAGCGATGATTCTTAAGCTGGAATTCTGTAAAAATGGGATTAAAATTTGGGTTGCATCAATTCCTCCAACTTCTTCCCGGCCGCCTGCAACCCCGCCACCCAATAAACTTTGGAAATTATCGATAAAAATAATGATATTTCCCGCACGCACGGCATCCGAAAGAGATCCTTCTAACCTAGCTTCTAGTTCACCAGGACCAGCACCAGCAAGTAATCTTCCAACATCTAATTGACGAATTCTTTTATATTTCAATGGCGGAAGACAATCTCCTCTTGCTAATTTCAGAGCCAAAGCGTTAACAACAGTTTTTTTGCCAACTCCCGGTTCTCCGGAAAGCAAAACATTATTTTTACCGCTACGTGCCATAATAGTTTGGATATCGCTAATTTTATTTGCATGGCCAAAAATACTGATTTCCAAACTTGGATCTTGAAAATATTGACTTAAATCAGTTGAATAAAGCGAAAGTACCGGCGTATAACCGTATGACCAGTCTTGCCCTACACCGGCAACCATGCCTTTATCCTCCCAAAGCTTGGGTTTAACTGATGCTTTTTTCATTCTTTTCAGCCAGGAAAGTACGTTTTCTAAATCTTTTTCTTTTAAATTATAGTGTGCTAAATATTCCTTTACCGCTGCGGAATCTTTAGCGATCAGCTCCAAAACATCTTCAATTTCAATCGGATTTTGGGATGCGAGACTTTCAAAAAGTTGGATCGAAGAAGCGGAAAATTCAGGATTAGTATTTCCTTTTTGCGCCTCGAGAGGATTAAAAGGCAACCCAAGCCTGATGAAAATCATTTTTCCTTCATTCACCAAATATATCCTATTGAAAATGTATTCAGGAGTAATTTCTGCGATATTTTCTTTTCTTGCTGCAATCATTATCACCTCTATGAGCGAAGTTAATTCAGGAGAAAATTGGTCAGCGACATTTCCGGTCTGATTTAAAGATATAATTGCGTATCTCTGGGCTAAAAAGATTCCTTCTAAAAGCAGAACCGCTCCCAACATTATTTGGCCTAAGCCTGCAGAAAAAGAATCTCCGCTAAAAAGGTAGTAAACAGCCCAAAGAAAAATACCCATATTAATTAATGTTAAGATAACAAAAACTTTCCCTAACCTTTTTTGAGCTAGAATTTTACGTCTTGCTTTTGAAGAATAAAAATCAAAGTTAGCCATTAATTATCGTTAAAACTCCATGAATTATTAGATAGAAACATAAAAACGGCATAAAGAACCAAACTAATAATCCAATAAACATTACTATAAAGCTTATAACAGTAAATGACAGACCGATAAAAATCGTCACCAATCTTACTATTGCACCAACAAATCTGGAAACTAAATTTCCTATCAAAATCTGAAATTTTACGTCTAAAGAAGCGTTTTCTGCACTCAAAACGTCTTTTTTCCAAGGATCAAAGAGAGTTTTAATTAAAATTCCCACAGAAAAAGAATGGAAAATCTTCCGGGTAATTATCGTAATCGATTTCCATAAAAAGATTAGTTCTTGTCCGTACCACCAAGAAAAATAAGTGATCATCCCACTCCTTATTGTGCTCTATTAATATAGTAGCAGATTTTAACTACAAAAAGAAGTCCTGTTAAAGGACTTCTTTTTTATTTCAATTTTTTATTGATTTGTATTTGTTCCCGATTGACTACTAGTAGAATTACTGTTGGTTGGTGAAACATTCGTATTAGTATTGCTTGTATTTCCACCCGCGGCTTTCAGACCTTGGATAATTGTTTCAGCATCTTTTTTAGCATCCATCAATGCTTGTTTTGCTGTTTGAAGCTTGGCTCTGGCATCTTGAAGTTGAATTTTGTTCCCCGGATAGCCTTTTGGATCTAAAGGAATCAATTCATCTATTGCCGCCTGAACTGTTGTTTTTGCCGATGCAATTTTACTATTTAAATCCGTTAAAGAAGCTTGCATTGCCGTAACGTCTTTTCCCTGTGATTTCAAATCAGCAATTCTCGTTGCCAACTTAGTTGAAAGCGCTGTAAATTTATCAACAATGTTATTCATAACCTCGGCAACTGAAAGCAATCTGATTTTAGGATTAAATAAAGCAAAAATTTTGTAATTGCCGACAATAGACTGGACATCGGTTGTTAAAGTGGTTATATCAGTGTCAGCGTCAATTTTTGTCTTAAGAGTATTCAAATTAGCAATATTTGCTTGTATTTGAGTTGTCAGACTTGTTTTTTGATCAGCTGTCAAATCTTTTAAGCCGTTAATTTTTTTAAGAATAATGTTCATTGCAGCAACTCGACGATCAATTTCTCTATCGGCGCGAGAAATAAGGTTGGTAATTTTGGCATTAGCTGCATTAGAATTAGAAGAAGAAGTTTGGGCCTGAACTGCCTTTGCGGAAATTGAAGACGGAAAGAGAAGAAAAGCCATAATTGAAAATACAAATAAAATATTTTTTAGTTTCATAATTTTCTCCTAATTAGTATTTAAATCAGTCTGCTGATCATTCAGCGCAGTATCAGAGTCATCGAGTTCAGAGTTAAGGTTAGTAAATTGAGAATTAATGGCCTTATCGTCGGAATTAAGCTGAGTGTCAGAAGTAGATTTGGTATTATCTGTTGTCGTAGTTGTCGATGCAGTTTGCGTTGTTTTAGAAAAATACTTTGCATAAATTAAATAACCAGCAACTCCTAAGATTAATACAACGCCGAAGATTATAATCCAAATCGTCGATTTAGAAAAAGTTTTTTTTGGCTCCATCATCGGAGCTGATGGTGTTTGATTCATAAGTCTCCTTTTTATAGTTTTATTATATCATGTTATTTTTTTATACAAAAAGAGCTCATCATAGAGCTCTTTTATTCTCAATACTTTTGTGGTTGCAAGAAACGCTGCAATAACACAATCATTTCTCCGCGTATCGATACTAGTAACTCGCTTGCAATTGCTTGAAGTGAGTTACTTAGGTGTTTACTCCCTAGAAAGGAGGTGATCCATCCGCAGATTCCCCTACGGATACCTTGTTACGACTTAGTGCTCCTCACCGACTTGGCCGTTATCGTAATCCTACGATTTCGGGCCCCGCCGACTCGGCTCACTTGACGGGCGGTGTGTACAAGACTCGAGAACGTATTCACCGTGGTATAGCTGACCCACGATTACTAGCGATTCCAGCTTCATGAGGGCGAATTACAGCCCTCAATCCGTACTGAGGCAAGTTTTAGGAGATTAGCTTGACCTTACGGTTTTGCAACTCTTTATAACTTGCCATTGTAGCACGTGTGTAGCCCAGGGTGTAAGAGCCACGCTGACTTGACGTCATCTACGCCTTCCTCCCCGTAAACCGAGGCAGTCTCCCGTGAAAATCAACACAGGACATAGGTTTCGCTCGTTTGACCACTTAAGGCCACATCTCACGACACGAGCTGACGACAGCCGTGCAGCACCTGTCTTAGAGCTCCCTTGCGGGCACCCCCGTATTTCTACAGGGTTCTCTAGATGTCAATCCCTGGTAAGGTTCTTCGTTTATCGTCGAATTAAACCACATGCTCCACCGCTTGTGCGAGTCCCCGTCAATTCCTTTGAGTTTTAGTCTTGCGACCGTACTTCCCAGGCGGCAGACTTAACGCGTTAGCTTTGGTACAAGAAGGGTCGATACTTCTGATACCTAGTCTGCATCGTTTACGGCGTGGACTACCGGGGTATCTAATCCCGTTCGCTCCCCACGCTTTCGCATCTCAGTGTTAGAGATAACCTAGTAAGCTGCCTTCGCCATTGGTGTTCTTAGCGAGATCAACGCATTTCACTGCTACTCCGCTAATTCCGCTTACCCCTGTTATCCTCGAGATTGATAGTTTCGAATCCAAAATCCAAGTTAAGCCTGGAGATTTAAAATTCGACACACCAATCCACCTACATGCTCTTTACGCCCAATAAATCCGGACAACGCTCGGACCCTACGTATTACCGCTGCTGCTGGCACGTAGTTAGCAGGTCCTTATTCTTAGGGTACCGTCACAATCGTCCCCTAAAAAAGAAGTTTACAACCCGAAGGCCTTCTTCCTTCACGCGGCGTCGCTGCATCAGGCTGTCGCCCATTGTGCAATATTCCCAACTGCTGCCACCCGTAGGTGTATGGACCGTGTCTCAGTTCCATTGTGGGAGATCATCCTCTCAGACCTCCTACCCGTCGAAGCCTTGGTAAGCCATTACCTCACCAACTAGCTGATAGGAATAGGGCCGATCTTATTCCGCCGGAGCTTTACTCTTGCGAGACTATGGGACATTAGCCCACCTTTCGGCGGGGTATTTCCCGGAATAAGGCACGTTCCCTACTATTACTCACCCGTTCGCCACGCTTTTACAAGCGTACGACTTGCATGTGTTAGGCACGCCGCCAGCGTTCGTCCTGAGCCAGGATCAAACTCTCAAAATTGAGATTTCTACTTTTATTTAAGAGAGAACTCTAAATAAAGGTAAAATCTGGTGGAAAAATTTTTATTTTACTTCTGATATTTCTCAAAAACAGAAGTCTTGCAACCACAAAAATATTGATATGCATGCACGCAATTTATAAAAATAAATTGGTAATATTTTGTGGTCTGGTTGTTAAAAGTTCACTCCTCAAGGAGATACAAAAAAGTTCCAGGATATTTCGGAACTTTTTTATTTATCCTCGATTTAATTTAGAGACAATTTGTTAAAAAATGAACCTCATGAAAGATTTCTCCTTTACCCTGAGCTTGTCGAAGGGTTTTCTTCTAGGTTTCAATTATATTTTAGTACTTATAGATAACTTTGTCAAGCATTGATTTATACAGAAACTCCCGCACGAATGCGGGAGCAAAAGCTCTATAGATCGTCCATCGGCTCGGTAAACTCTTTTGGCATAAGCGAAAGGACAATTTCATTTAAGGTCCTGAGGCCAATAACAGCGGAGAAGATGCATCCAGCCATTGCGATGTAGGTCTCGATAGTTTCGCGCCCGGAGTAAAAATTGATCAGTAACACCAGAAGCAAAATGAAACAAACGAACAACGAAATCTGAAGCTTGTAAATAGCATTTTGCAGTTTCATCTCACCGCCTCCTTAATTTAATCCCGCTCTTCTGAGCAAATTTTTGTCTAACTTAAGCACCAAACGCTCAAAAAAAGGTGGATTAGCGATCGGTGCATAATATTTCTCCACTAATCTATCATATTCAGATCTGCTTATCTCATTTCTTTTTAAAGATGAATCGGCTATCTCCTTCCAAAGTTTAAAATATCTTCTTTTAGCGACAGTAGTTGGAGCGAACAGTAAATATCCCCCGAGACAAAAAAGAAACAAAAATAAGATTATTGTTAAAAACCAAATCCAAAACTCACTCATTTCGGTTACCTCACTTTTCAAATTTCACCTTTCGGATACCTAATTTATAGCATTTTTGAGGTTCATAGACAAGCATCTTCTACAAATACCGCTCCAGCTGTATTTGTAGATTATCACAAATCAAATTTTTTAATAATATTCTTTTGATTGGGAAGATGATCAGTAGACATATAGAGCACTTCACTGGCAACACCTAAATTTCGCGCGATAATGGCAATTTCCTCTTTGCATTCATAAGGATAAACATATAAGCTCTCCTGGATTTTTTTAAAATCCAAACTTTCAAGAATCTCCCGAAACCAATCGCGTTTTTTCTTAGAGATATCCGGGATATCATAAGAAACCAACCGCCATATTCCATCCCACTCTTGAGGCTTTGGAATTTCCATGTTCTGTAAATTTATCAATTTGAATAATTCCCTACCTTTTTTTGTCAGCCTAACTTTTTCACCTCCGAGATAAATCACATTTTTGTCTGCAAGCTTTTTAAGCATTTT
>Ga0334722_10003400_pt1 | contig 17170 bp, 11 predicted proteins | sample C3_bottom_MG_FD_207210 | JGI IMG/M metagenome (GOLD analysis project Ga0334722, IMG submission 207210) | Sediment microbial communities from Yellowstone Lake, YNP, Wyoming, USA - C3_bottom | ecosystem: Environmental > Aquatic > Freshwater > Lake > Sediment | place: USA: Wyoming | collected...
GATTACTGCAGGCGGACCCATTCCAGTAGGTGCACGCGGTGTCCCGCACCACGGAGTTCGTCAAAGTCAACGCGCCGTTGTATTGCTTCAGCACTCCCATGTGAAGGTCGCCGCCGTTATTCGTGTAACCGGCGTACCGCACTTCGCAGTAGTCCATCGTCGCGGACCCGTTGTCGTTGATAAAGATCGAGCTCCACCAGCCGCCGCCGGGGGTCGTTGCGTCGGCGTCGCCGTTCGTGTCGCCCCCCACGGTGTCGTCGCGGTAGTCCGTGAAGGTGATCTTGTTGTCTGCCGCGCCCTCGGCGTTCAGTGTCCCGTACACCAGGAGCCTCGCAAACTGCGCGAACTTGACTTTGACGCCGGGCTTAATGGTCAGCGTGACCCCGTTGTCGACGATGATATCGCCCTTAAGGTAATACACTCTTGCGCTGTCCCACGTCGTGTTCGCCGATATATTGCTGCCCTCCACATAAACCGTCTCCGTAATTATGTCATCGTACTTCGATGCTTCTTCGGAACCTGTTCCCCAGAACCCCATCTGGCCCATCGTGTTCCCCGTCAGGACATTGTCGGCGGATACAGAGGGCGCTGAACTGTTGTAGAAGAATATCCCGTACTGCGCATTGGCTGTTATCGTGTTGCCGCTGACAAGGGGGCCGCTGTTGGCAAGATACAGTCCAAATCCATTGCTGTTGCTTATGATGTTGTTCTGGATCACCGGGCCGCTGGAGGCAAGGTAAATCCCGCCGCTGGAGTTGTTCGTGATAGTGTTGTCGCTGATCGTCACATTGGTTCCGGAGTTGTTCAGCGCCACACCATAGCCTGCATTGTTCGTAAAAGTGTTGTTGCTGATAAGGTTCGTCCCGCTCGCGTAGAAGAGGTATACGCCGTTGGCTTCGTTATCACAGGGGCGGCCGTCCCACCACGTGCATTTTGTGTCCCGCACCACGGAGTTCGTCATGCTCAACGCGCCGTTGTATTCCTTATATACGCCCTGGTGATGGTCGTAGTTCACATTAGTATAACCGGCGTAACGCACTTCGCAGTAATCCAGCGTTGCGGACCCGTAATCCCGGACAGTGATGGAGTTCCACCATCCGCCCGCGGGGCTTGTTGCATCAGCGTCCGCATTGGTGTCCCCGCCCACAGTGTCGTCGCGGTAGTCCGTGAAATAGATCTTGTTATTGCTCGTGCCCTGGGCAATCAGGGTCCCTTTCACGATGAGCTGGGCATTCTGGGCGAACTTGACCACAACGCCTGGTTCAATGGTCAGGGTCCTGCCGCTGTCTATGGTAATGCTGCTCTCGATCGTATAGGGGCTGTTGACGAGCGACCAGGCCATGTCCGATACGATGCTTCCGCTGTCATCGCGGTGGACCGCAACAAGCTCTGACCGTGTCGTGGTCCCGATTGCGCCATGGATATCGGTCACCGATAAGTTCACGGAATATTTGGTAAGGCTGGCTGATGTCGTGAACGTGTAGGAAGGGTTCCGCAGTGTTGAATCGATGGTCCCGTCGTTATCGAAATCCCAGGCCCAGGAAGTAATCTGATCGTCGTCAACATCCGATGAAGTATCGGTGAATTTGACAAACATGGGCGCTATTCCATCGACCGTATTGACGGCAAATGAAGCCGTAGGCAGATTATTTTGCGTGGTGAAGCTCCAGACAGGGCTTGCTGTTTCGGAATTACTGCCGTCTTTTGACACCACTTTCCAATAATACGTTTTCAGTGATCGTAATTTCGCCGGTACAAAGCTTGTCTGCCATCCGCTATAGACAAGGGTCTGCGGGTCCGGCGTGTCTCCTATATAGACATAATAGGCAATCCGGTCCCCGGCGTCAGGGTCGCTCCCACCCGTCCAACTGATGGTTGGCGTTAATATAATATCGATGGCGCTGTTTACAGGACCCGGGTTGGTCGCTGCGTTCGGTGGATTGTTCGTAGCAGCGCCGGTAAGCGTTGTTCTGCTCTGCAAACGGTTTCCCATGCTGTCGTAGGAGTACGTCACGATCGTTCCGTTGTCGTATTCGGCTTTCGTCACGCGGGACATGGTGTCGTACGTGTAATTTATCGTCTCGGCAAAAGCAGGAAGGGGCAGAATACATGCGCTAATCAGTACTGCCGACAGCACGATTATTATTTGTCTTTTCATTTAACTACCCCTCCTTTGAAAGTCTGATCCACCTATACATGATTATTGTTGTAGTGTCGGGGAGCCGAGCAATTTTGCTTCACTTGCTTAATGACTCAGTCCGCTGTTATATGCGCCTACGCCAAGGTCCCACGCGCTTCCACCCACGGTATCCGCCATTTTGCCCATTCCAGCTTTATACGCGCTGCCGGCAAGATCGCCCGCATGTTCAACAGCCTTCATTTGACCATCATGAAAGTCAACAGTCTCCTGATCATTCCACTCACCGCGAGCAGCCCTGCGCCACCGGTCTTCCATTCTTCTCGTATTACGAGCGGGATTATATTCTTCCAAATCTTTTTTGACTTTAACCGCGTCTTTATAAACCGCTACATTATCATCCTCATTAAACTTCCTGATTATGAAACCAAAAAGCCGACACTTCCATTTGTTGTAGTCTCTTGCAAAGCTCGCCGAAAGAGCGTCGCCTACCTCACCTGCGGTAACCAGGCCATAGGGATCTCTCCAATTAACCGGATTATTTCCGACAAATCCGTATAAATTGAACCCTCCCGATTCTCCGATCGGGTCCCTCGTGATCCACCGTCCCATTGCCGGGGAATAGAAACGATAGCCATAATTGACAAGCCCCGTCTTTTCGTCATAGGGCTTTGTGGAGAACTGGGCTGATTGATTCAATGTGCCTGTCTTCGACATGAGCACGCCGAAGGCATCATACGCATAAGCGGCAGCGACAGACTCGGAACCGTCGAGCACGGTCGTGACGTTGCCTTTTCCATCATAGAGATAGGAATAATCAAGACCGCCCTGCTGTAAATTGAGAAGCCCGCCGATGCCTCCGCCCATGTTCAGGCCCCAGGTGTTCTCCCTGGTCACGCTGTTGTTGCCGTCTCTTTCCTGCACGGTGAGAGATCCATCACGGACATAGCGGGTATCGCTCACCAGCGCGGCATTGTCGTATTTCTTCATCTGCGCGAGAAATCCGTTTCCGCTGTAATAATATTCTGTTTTATGGACGATTCCGCCGGCATCGGCATACGTCAGCGTCCTCAACCGGTTCCCCGCGTCATAGGCCGCGGTAAACACATATCCCTCCGGCGTATATCCCCTGGTCATGTTTCCATCATCGTCATAGGTAAAGGTCCTGTCCGGTCCTGTTGAACTCAGTTGCTGATTACGGCTGTTGTAATCAGAGGTCTGCAGCCTGTTCTGAAACGTGGTGATCGGGGTGCCGTTCGAAGTTGTCACGCTTGAGACAAGGTCCTTCTGATTGTATGCATAAGTGTACGTATTGATTATCTGGTCTGATGAATTAACATTCGCAAGCCCGGTAAGTCGGTTCAGGGAATCAAAGGTGTAATTGGTTGCGCCGGTGCCGGGACGTATGAGGCTCTGGACCAATGGATTTGCGTTGCTGAAGACATAACCAAAATTATTCGACCCGGCCTGCATGCCGGTCATCCGGGACAGCGCATCATAGGAATACGTTACTGCCTGCCCTCCCTGTGGGGTAAACCCGGTTCTTCTGCCGAGCGCGTCATATTGATAGGTCCGGGTATCGTTGGCCCACGGACCGTCAACACTGATAAGACGGGAATTGACATCATAACCGAAGAGCCAGGCTCCTGTTTCATCCTGTCTTTTTGTAATGCGGTCATAATCATCATACGTATAGGTCACGCCCGGCGTGTTGTCGGAATATGACTTGGCAACAAGGTTGTCATTTTGGTCATAAGTATAAGCAACCCTAATCCCTCTTCCGTTGGTGACGGTGGCAATCAAACCGTCGCCGTCCAATCCGAAGGCCATGTATTTCCCATCCGGATAGATTATTTTATTCAGCCGGTAATCCTTGTCGTATTCATAGGTCGTGGCATTACCGTTCGTGTCGATGAATTTAACCGGCTTTGAGTTGACGTCATAGAAATACTTCACGAGCCCGTTCTCGGGGTTGGTGATCTGCGTGAGACGCTTCAGCGCATTGTAGGTATACGAGGTAGTCCGGCTGGAGCGGTCTGTTATGCTGTCCATCAGGTGGGGACAGCAGCTTGAATACGCATAGCTTTCAAATTTGGCGTCAGGATAGGTGATCTTTGTTATGTTGTTCAGGTTATTGTAATCATAAGTCAGCGCGAGCCCGGTCGGTCCGGTGTATGTCCTGACCCTTCCGATCGGATCGTAAGCATAGAGTGCAAGCGTTTTACCGTCCTTCGCTATTTGTTGGAGTTGATTGTCGGCATCATACGTATAGCTTGTCGCCACGCCCAACGCGTCTGTTTTGGATGTCACCTGGCCGAAATCGTTATACGTGTAACTCGTTACATTGCCAAGGCGGTCAGTGACGGACAGGACATCATGTTTGTTGTTGTACGTCAATGTCACGGTTCCAAGACCGTCCTGCACCTGTATGAGGTCAACATTGTTGGCATACGTGATGGATGTGTTGGCTCCTTTGGGATTTGTCAGGGAAGTCATGCTGCCTAAATAGTTATAGGTAAAATACGTTGTGTGACCATGGGAATCCTTGGCGCTTGTGCGCCTGATGCCGCCGTCGTAGCCATATTCAACAAAACCTCCTTCGGGATACGAAATCCTGCTGATCACTCCAAACATGTTCAAAGCGAGTACGTAATCATAATACGTTTTTGGAACACTGCTTTGATTGTTATTGATTTCTGTATTGACATACTCTTTATAATCTTTCGGACCGATATACCAGCCGTAGCGGAATCGGGAATATGCGCCATAGAAATATTCCTCTTTCCCGCCCAGAGGGTTCGTCACCGTGATCCTGTAGTTGTACCACATCCTCCCTCCCGGCGCGGGATACCGGTCCGCGCCGTTGAATATGCCGTTTGTCGGTTCGATATAGAAACCCCAGGCGCCACGGTCGTTTTCAATTGAGGTCAAATAGATCGAAAGGTCGTAGCTGAACTTCGACCAGTACCCGCCCATGTCGGTGATTTTGGTCAGATTCTTATTTGTATCATATTCAAAGGAGGCCGATCGGCCGAATGGGTCTGTCACCTGCGTGGCCAGGCCATCGGCATTGTAGGTAAGTGTGGTAACTCGATTCATCGCATCCGTGATGGACGTCATCCGGATATCAGTATTGTAGTTGAAGGCTATCTTCTGCCCGTGGGGATCGCGTATCTCGATCAGGAACGGCTGCAGAGAGTTTGTATTGGCGGGGATGTCATAAACATAAATAGAACCGTCGGCCAACGTCAGTTCATATCGGTTCTCCCACCAGAAACCTATACAACTATCGTCATACAAAACCGGATTATTGCCGTAATCATCAACATGGATCCTTCTCAGGCTATCGCCATATATGCTCGGTCTGTAGCCGTGGGAAACGTCGCTTTGCCATCCCGGCCCCATCCACGGTTCCGCAATAAATATTGCCAAGGGAGTAAACTCATTTCTTCTTCCATCCGGCATGAATATCGTAACGTTCCATCCCGTATCCACAACCAGGTAACTTCCATAATTATATTGCCACTTGTTCCCGAAGGGTGAATGATACGATGTGGCGGATTGGGAATTATAATTCAGCGTGATCCCGACAGGAGGCCCGATCGGGCTGCCGTACCACAGCGGCGTATCGGTCACAAAAAGATTCATATTCACCATATTGATCGACCACGTCGGCGCTCCGCAGGAGGTATCATCATCCGGGTTTCTTGGCCCCTTGTTGAGATCGGGGTCTCCCAGATTGCTTTCCGCCCTCGGCACGCCGCAGCAGCCGCCGTAGATTTGCTCCACTTCGCCTTCGGATAATTTTCTCCCCGGAAGTGCTTCAGCGCCCGCAAAAACCAGCGCATTGCCGCTCCATTCCTTCGAGAACTCCTGTATGCTTTGCGTGAAGCTTCTATTTGCCTGGGGATCAAACAGCACCAGGCCGTCACCTTGCCGCTTTTCCAGGACCCAGTAATGCCCGCTGTCTCCCGGGTTCTTGCCGCCGATGTGCATGATGGAGTTGAGCGGCAGATTAGGGATGTCCTCCGTTTCAACCCGCAGGGCCGCAAGATTATATCCGTATTTTGCCGCAATATCGGACAAAGCCTTCAGGCTGTGCCCCTGCAAGGTTTCGGGAAGCATTTCTTTTACCGCTCTTGCCTCCGTTTCCCTTCCGTCCTTCTCAAGCAGATACGCCAGAGCCAGCGTACCGCAGTTCAGCATGGCCAGTTCATTTGCTGTATACGTTGCAAGCCTCTGCAGCCAGTGGCTTGCATAGGTCCGCTCGCGCCAGTCGTTGCTGGTGGCCATAAGGTTGGTGAAGGTCGTCTTTGCCCCGTCGAAATTGTTCTGATAGACTTTCAGCGCGCCCTTTCTTAGCTTGGCCTTGTTCGTAAGCAGGGTCGCTCCCTCGGTGGCTTTGCCTTTGTTGCTTGCAATGATCGTGTCAAAGTTCGCGTCCGCTTCGGAGTATTTGCCGCTGTATTGGCAATCGCAGCCTACGTGAAGGATTGCCTCCGACGCCCACGGGCTGTCCGGATAGTCCGCAACGTGCTGCTTCATGGCCTGGACGGCCTGCTTGTATTCATGCCTGTTCCACTGTTGAATTGCCTTTCCAAAGGAAAGGTTTATCACTTTTTCCCGTTCCTTGTCCGCCAGCTCATGGGTCGGATACAACTGTCCGCCGAGCTGTCCCGCGGCCATGAGTTCCTCGTTGGATGGCGCCCGAGACAGGTCGAGCGGGCCGAGATGCGGGCTTACCCGAGCAAGCAGCGGACGGCTTGTCTTCAGGTCGTCATTCGCTTTCTCTTTCCTAGGGGAGAAGGCAATGTCCTTCTTTTGATCGTTTTTCACCCCGGTTTTTTGGGCGCCCTGGTCCTTTACGGACAGCGCGTCCGGCCCGCTGTGCTTTACCGCTGTTGCGCATCCGGCAAGGAAGAATATCCCCAGCAGGAAAAGGTGGACTCTTTTGGCGACCGGGACTGCATCAGCAGGGACGGACTTGATCATCGACATGCCCATGTTTTTTCTCCTCTATATTAAAGAGTGCGGATCTTTGCACAAAGCCCGAAGGTTTCGATATTACGTACTCTTGTGGTTGCATTCGCTGAGCGCCCCTTGCAAAGACCTCTTTTTGTTGTGACGCCACAATACCACAGGAACACTCACGGATTACTCACGGATTCTTTTTTATTTGTTATACACTTTGGGAGGTCCCAAAAGCCGCCCCCGCTACTGGCTCTCAAAATATTCAAAGGCATCGATGATATCGAGATACACGCCGTCGAAGCCCGCGTCGAGAATCTTCTTGAGATAGGACGAGTTGTTCCCGAAGAAGATCGCCTGCCACGCGGGGTCCCAGTACCTGACTTTGTAATTACCCGGCCAGTCGGGGTTCTCCCCTGCCAGCCACGACGGCGGACTGGTCGCCCATGCGGTGTTCCAGTAGTAGCGGTAGTCCTCGGCCTCGCCGATGCTCATGTACGCGATCACGAGACGCGTGCCGCCGTCCGCCTTGGTCTTGAGGGAAGCGAGCTCCGTTGGGGTGAAGGCGACCGGCTGGGCGAGACTACTATCATCGAAAAACAGGTCTATGATCAAGGCGTCGTAATTGGTCGCTTTCATCGCATTTATAAAATCCGTCTTCGTGGCATACATGACACTGGAATTCAGAAGATACAGGAAGTTCTTCGCCCCGGCCAGCGTCGTGATATTGTTCGAATTTGCGCCATGGGGCGCGGTCTTAACCGGGTACGCGGGGATGCGGTCAAGCTCCCTGCTGTCGGCCGCAAAGGAAACATATCCCTTCGCAAGGTTCTTCGTGAAGGAGTCATCCACTTTCGCCGTCGTCCAGCAGTAATCCGTTACCAGAGGCAAAACATTGTTCGCCATGGCAATGTCCATATACTGGATGATCTTATCGGAAACGGACGCCGGCGTCGCAACGTTATCGCCGGAATATCCATAGAACAAATCCTCCCTGCCCACCCCGTTGATCGCGTTCAGATAAGTGGCGTCCGCCGCGCCCGTTGGCGACCCGTCTTCGGTCACTAACTCGTGCCCGTTCTGTGGAATAACTATGAACCCCGGCTTGATCCCCCTGGCATACGCGCTGATGTTCTGGACAAACGCGCGCATGTCCTGTTTATATTGCGTGTTTCCGGTCGTGGACGGATCGTAGACGACCTCGTCTTCGCCGCCCCCGCCTCCGCCGCCGCAATTAACCAGCGCGAATGAAGCGGTCAGAACGAGTGCCGCGATTGCTGACAAACTGAAACGTGTGTGCCTTGTGGTCTTCATGTGAACCTCCCGTAATAGCTTCTCGTAATATCAAGTTTTAACCTCGGCGCCCGTAGCGCCGCAGGTATGCCCGGCGGATGCCGCCCTCTACTGGGCCGTGAAATTCCACGTGGCATTCGTGGTTACGTCTGCCGCGATGTAGTTCAGCGTACCCGCAAGTGTTGTCATATCGGTGTACGTAAGGTACTTGCCGCTGGGGGTGCTGATAACATTCACGTAGGTGAGCAGCGATGAATCAAATACAATCATAAAGCCCACGCCCTGCTCATAGGTATCCGAAGGATAGTAAATATTGTGGCACGTGAGCGATAAAGTTCCGCCCATGCTGAACGGTATCAGCGTCAATACATAATGCTGGTCGGAATATACGCTCAAACTGCCGTCAGTTGTCGCGGTGCCAAATGGAACAGAGTACTGCTTGGTATCGCAGTTATCCATGGAAACAGTCCCAGTGATGCTGCCCGAGGGCTCATAATTGGCAAGCAATGAGTTTTCATGCACCTTTGTCCATGTGATGGTTGCCGTACTCGTGGCGCTGGCGTACCCGGTCTGACTGTTGGTGAAGTTGATCGTGCCGGTGTATGTCTGGGGCCAGCCTTGCACGGTAATATTCGACACCAGCAGTACTTTGCTGCCCGAGCGCGTGTCAAGCTGGACGCTCACCGCGTAGGTGGCCGGCGTCTCGTCGAGTGACGACTGGTAAGTCGCCGTGCCGCCGGACCCGTTCACGGTGCCCACGGCCAAATCTCCTCCCGCTATTCCGTTCACCGACCAGCCGGACACCAGGGGGGACAGTAAAGCGTCTGACGAACATTCCGACAACAGCGTGGTGACGTCGCCGTCGTCCACTGGTTCGCAATACTTCACCGTGAGCGCAACGCTGTCGCCCGGCTTGATGGTCGCCGCTGGGGGCCGAATCTGCCACCCGATCAGCCTGGACCAGTCGCTGAAGTGCGTTGTGGAAACGGTCAGTGTTTTGGCTGTATCATCGCGGGTCACATCCTTTATGACACGCCAGAAACCCCTGGCATCCTGGTAAGCCATGCTCAGCGCCTCCAGCGTGCTCCCCTTGAGGTCTTCGTCGGTGTATGTGAAGGTCAGCTGCACCGGGACCGGGAAGCTCGCGCCCTCGGGCGTCAGTCGGAACCCGCCTCCCAGCGCCCCGTGCGCATTATTGGTGATCGGCTGTATGCCGATGACTGTGTCCGTTGCGAGCGCTCCTGCAGGTATCGTAACAGTGACCGTCGTCGACCCCGCCGAACTCAGGCTCAGGCTGCCGCCCGTAGTGCCGATGGTCTTTGAAACAAGGCTCCCGGTTGTCGTTCCGACAGCCGTGGGTCCGGTGTTCCTATTGCCGTTGTCCGGAGAACTTCCCCCGCCGCCGCCCCCGCAATTAACCAGCAATAGGGAAACGGGCAGAACAAAGGTCGCGACCGCCATTAAACTGAAACGTATGCGTCTTGCTGTCTTCATGTGAGCCTCCTTTGATAGTCGTCTATTAATGGCATTTTTTCTTGACTTCTCTTCGTCTGCCAAGTAAGCTTGCGAATTATGGACCTCGTAACTATCCGAAAAATGGTCAAGGCGGGCGCTTTCAACATCGTAGATCATGCGCTTACCGAAGCCTTCAAAGACGGTATTTCCGTCAACGACATCATTTCCTGCATCAACCATGGGAAAATCATCGAAACCTACCTTGACCGCAAGCGTTGCCTCATATTCTTAATGTTGAATATTGACATTCCTCTCCATGTTGTTGTAGACTTCTCATCAGAGGAACTGGATATCACAACCGCATACATCCCCGATTCCCGATTATGGACAAACTTTCAAATCAGGAAAAAAAGGTGAACCTATGAAAAAACATAAGTCATGCCCCGAATGCCATTCAACAATGGATCTCAAAAAGACCACCCTCCACTTTGAACGCGAGGGCTTTTACGCTGATGTGGAAAATGTATCCGCTTTTATCTGCTCCAAATGCGGAACAAGGAGCGTTCCCGGTAAACTGGCCGTGAACATCGGAAACACCGTGGAGGGGCTCTTTACTTCCGCAAAAAAAGCGGCCGCATCCACTGAAAAAGATATTTCGCCGGCCTTTTCCGGAATTTCGTTTCACATGGTCAAAGCGTAGGTTTTTTTGCATGCTTCAGCCCGTCAGACCGTCCTCACTCTTTTCTCCTTCCCTCTTTACGCTACCCCTGTTTAAACCACCCGAAAAAACAGGCGGGGCTCGCACCCCGCCTTCATGGCCTTACTGTTTATTCCCATCCGGATCATACTTGGTAACGAAGAAATCATCCGTGCCTGTGAGGGTGTTTCCGTCCAGCCCGCCGAGTGTGTAGCCGGCCACAAACACATTGCCGCCCGCATCAACGGCAACACTGTAGGCCTCGGTGCTTGCTCCAACAGTACCAAGCTGTTTTGTGCGCACCTTATTTCCCGAGGAATCATATTTGGTTACGAAGAAATCCCTTATGCCCGTGAGAATGTTTCCGTCCAGCCCGCCATCTGTGTAACCGGCCACGTACACATTGTCGCTCCCATCCACGGCAACGCCGCTGGCTTGAGTATATTTACCCACCGTCCCCGTCTGTCGTGTAAACAACTTAGTGCCCGATGAATCGTACTTCGTGAGGAAATAATCCCATGAGCCCGCGAGAGTTTTTCCGTCCAGCCCGCCATTTGTGAAACCAGCCACATACACATTGCCGCTCCCATCCACGGCAACGCCGCTGGCTTGAGTATATTTTCCCACCGTCCCCGTCTGTCGTGTAAACAACTTAATGCCCGATGAATCGTACTTCGTGAGGGAATAATCGTATCCGCCTGCGAGAGTGTTTCCATCCAGCCCGCCGTTTGTGCCGCCGGCCACGTACACATTGCCGCTCGCGTCCACGGCAACAGCGTAGGCCTGGGTATTTGCTCCGACCGTGCCCGTCTGTCTTGTATATAATTTAGCCCCCGAGGAATCGTACTTAGTAACGAAAAAGTCCCGTCCGCCCATGAGCGAGTTTCCGTCCAGCCCGCCATTTGTGCGGCCTGCCACGTACACATTGCCGCTCGCATCCACGGCAACGCCATAGGCCATGGTCACTGCTCCCGCTGTGCCCGTCTGTCTTGTATACAACTTTGTCCCCGCTGAATTGTACTTCGTGAGGAAATAATCAAATCCGCCTGCGAGAGTGTTTCCATCCAGCCCGCCATTTGTGTAACCAGCCACATACACACTGCCGCTCGTATCCACGGCAACACCGTAGGCCTGGGTACTTGCTCCGATCGTGCCCGTCTGTCTTGTATATAATTTAGCCCCCGAGGAATCGTACTTAGTAACGAACAAGTCCGTTCCGCCCATGAGCGTGTTTCCGTCCAAGCCGCCTTCCGTGTAACCAGCCACATACACATTGCCGCTCGCATCCACGGCAACACCGGAGGCCTCGGTATATGCTCCTGCCACGCCGAGCTGTTTTGTGCCTGTCCATTTGGGCTTTGCCCCACCGCCGTCACTCCCGCCGCCGCCTCCGCAATTGACCATGGCGAATGATATGATCAGAACCAGTGCTGCGATTACTGTGAAGCTGAAACGTGTGCGTCTTATGGTCTTCATGTGAGCCTCCTTTGATATGTATGTAATTGAGCGAGCCTGCTACTAACTCGGGGCAAAGCGCCACGCAACCTTGTCCTCGGATGTACCATCCGGAGGATAGGGCGCTACTTCGGTATGCGAGTAGTTGATGGCGCCGTCCGGCTGGACGAGATAATCGCCGTTGCTGGTCCAGCCCATTTCGGAGTCGTACACGCGGGTCCAGGTATTGCCGTTGCCCGTCGTAGTTTCCGTACACGTCACGGTCGGACCTAGATACCAATAGTAGGTATTACCGCTATAACTATACAGCGTCAGTAATCCGTCTTGATGCCCGATGGCGCCCTCGCATGATACAGCGATCGTCCCCGGTTGAGGCAGGTCCCATGATTCAAAACCGCTGAACGATATGGCGCCGGTAGGGAGGTACGTTCCAGAGGCCTCGTCCCAGTCGAAGGTGACCGTGATTGTCATCGATGAATTAGTCCCTCCTCCGGTGGCTGCGCTGACGTAAGTATGAGTCATTGACCCGGCATAGCGGAGAACACGGTTGCTGGTTACGGTGATATTCGACACCAGCAACACGTTGCTGCCGTCGCGCTTCTTGAGCTGGGCGCTCACCGCATAGGTGCCCTGCGCGTCGAGAGGCGACTGGTACGATGCCGTGCCGCCGGAGCCGTTTACCGTTCCCACAGCGAGGTTTCCTTTCGGGATACTGTTCACCGCCCAGCCGGACACCAGGGGTGATAGTGATGCATCAGACCAGCATGACGAAAGCAGCGTGGTGACATCGCCGTCGTCCACGGGTTCGCAGTAATTCACCGTAAGCCCGATGCTGTCGCCCGGCTTTATGGTCGCCTCGGGCGGCCGGATCTGCCACCCGATCAGCCTGGACCAGTCGCTGAAGTGCGTGGTGGAAACGGTCAGTGTTTTGGCGACGGGATCGAGGGTAACATCCTTCACGGAACGCCAGAAGCCTTTTTCATCCTGGAAAGCCATGCCCAGAGCATCCGACGTGGTCCCCTTGAGGTCTTCATCGGTATACGGGAACGTGATCTGCACCGGGGCCAAAAAGGTCGCGCCCGAGGACAGGGTCAGACGATAAGCAGTGCCGAGGGCTCCGGGCGCCTGATTGGTGATCGGCTGGATGCCCACGACCGTGTCAGCAGCAAGCGCACCGGCGGGTATCACCACGGAAACCGTTGTGGTTCCCGATGAGCTCACACTGCCGCCCGCGGTGCCGATGGTCTTTGAGACAAGAGACCCGGATGTTGTTCCGACAGCGGTAGGAACAGGCGTATTAGTCTGTTTATCCGGCGATGTTCCTCCTCCACTGCCGCCGCCGCTGCAGTTTGCCAGTAGGAGAAAAACGGGCAGAAATATCGCCACGACCGCAAAGAAGCTGAAGCGTGTGTGCCTTGATGTATTCATGTGAACCTCCTGTAATGCCATGATGTGTCGGATTTCGATGCTCCCAATCCGACCTGCAGATCTCTTTTCGCGGACTGAAGCCTGCGGCCGCCAAAGCTCCGCGCTTTGATTCTGTATCGTGTGGCCTCACGCTTCAGTGTGCGCTTTGAAATCCCGGCAATTAGCCATGTATCAGCTCCGGAAAGTTATCCCGGCCTTGCATGAAAGATGGGACAGCGGCCTCAATTAGCCGCTGTCCCGAAAGCTTACCTGATCTACCCGGACCTCGCTTCAATGCACGGCTCGCATTATCTACATGAATCCGAACAGGATAAATTCACTGCGGGCCGACGCCGTCCCGTCGGGATAGATCTCCTCAATCCAGTAGTGCCCCCAGCAAGTGGCGAGCCCCGACGACAACATGTACGCGGCATAGGCGCCCGTGGGCGCGCTCACCCATTGATTCCAGGCCGACCGCCCGTTTGAGCCGAGGGTCGTCTGAACCACGAAGTTGCTGGAGTCGATGTCGGTTGGTATAAGGGAACCGCCGCCGTAGATTTTGAACGTCGTCCCGTAGGCATTGCCGCCAAACCAGAGCAGATCAGCCTGGCCCAGGGTGGGTAAAAATATCGGCAAAAGAGTCACGGGCTTGGCATCGGAGAAGGTCTTTGCTTCCGCGTAATCGGAAGCTGTGGATTCAGCCCCGCTGCCCGCGCTGCCCGTTGTGGCCGTTACCCGGTATAAGTAGGATGTGCTCGGAGTGAGAGACGTGTTGCGATAGGTCGTTCCCGAAGTTACCCCGATCCAATTTGAGGCCGAGATTGCTTCGGTGGGCGAGCTCACGCGGTAGACCTTGTAGCTCCCCGCGCCGGCAGCGGCATCCCACGAGATGTCGACGCTGGTCGGGTTCAAGGGAGTGGTGCGCACACCGGTTACGCCGACAGGCGCGGGCGCGGCAACCGGGAAGCCGTTGCCGCCGCCGCCGACCGCGACATAGGTCCCCTTCACCGCCTCGATAGCGACGGCGTTATAACCAGAACTGAGCTTGGTGAGTGGAATGTCCAGGCCATAGTAGCCGGGGCTAACCTCATAGATCGGACTGGAAATGTCTTCGAGTGCGGCGGTCGTGCCGCCCTGTGAAGGCGTGATGATCGTGGGCGCAGCGTTGCCCACCCACGGGGCCGCGTAAACATGATAAGCCTCGGCGCCGGCCGAACCATACCAGTAAACATGCAGGACTGATTTGTCGATCCCGGAAGGCCAGAAATCAAAAATCGGCCGTTCGAGACCCGGCAGCGTGCCTTCGGGAACGTCTATGCTGACCTGCGCCCATGCGGCCACCGATGAATCATATGCACTGTAGACCCCCACCGTGTAGGAGTAGAGCCCATTGCCGGCTATCGTGTCGGTGATGCTGTTAATAAACGTGGAACTGAACAAATTCGTCATCGTGTACTGACTGCCGAGAGGAAACTGGTTGTTCACTGTGCGATAAACCTCAACCATGGTCGCGTAGTCGTAATTGTCCCAGGAGAGCGTCACTTTATCGCCGACCCGCGTCGCCATGAGCCCGGTGACCGGAGACGGCTTGCCGAAGTATAAAGCGAACGTCGGCAGCCACGCCGTTGTCGCGGTTACCTGCATTGACTGGACGTTGGCTCCGCTGCCCGGCGCCGACTTGATCGTGTAATAGTAGGCCGTGTTCTGCGTAAGACCCGAGTCCCGGTAATTGCCCACGTTCCCCGCCGTGGTGGCGATCACGGTCCCGAGTGTGCCTGACGCCGCGCTGCGATAGATGTTGTAGCCCGCGGCAGTGACGCCGCTCGCGCCCCAGGTCAGATCTACCCGAGTCTGGCCAAAGGCCGTGGCGGACGCCAAAATGGAAACCGGACAATCGACCGTGATGTTTGTAACATCAGCTTCCGATACCGTACCGGAACCATTCGTCACGCCGCAGAACTGGAACGGGTTGGTTGCCTGTGTTTTGACCGTAATACTGTAACTCGCCCCGGAGACAATCCCTCTTGAGAAGACGAATGAACCCGAGGCCGAGCTCGTCAGATCGTCGGCCCCGTTGTTCTGCAGCACAAGACCGCTGCCGTTCAGTCCGGTTATCGTACCGCCGATCGAATAGCGCGGGGTTGATCCGTTCGAGTCATTCGATCCCCCTCCTCCGCTGCAACCGGCCATGAACGCGTTAAGCAGAACAAGCGCCGCAATTACTATGAAGCTGAAACGTCTGTTTACTGATGTACTCATGTGAACCTCCTTTGATGGCTGTAAGTTTTTGCTGACCCTGTGACCCTGTGACCCTGTGACCCTCTGACACTGCTCTTCCTACTCTTCCCTCACCGCCCCGCTCTTGTCCGATTCTCCACGAACCGCGTACCCCTGTTTGCAATCCAGGATCGCCCGAAGCTCGTCAAAACTCGTGAAAGCCTTCTCCTCATCAACCTCGATCAGTTCCACCAGTCCGACAAGATTTTGAGGACTACTGGCATCTCTTCGATATATCCGCACAACGTAGCTTTCCATGAGCGCTCCCCGTGAATACGACTTTCCTGCTTTGGCGACACAGTACCATAGGGGCACTCACGGATTACTCACGGATTCTTCGATTTTATTATGCGCCGTAGGAGTCAACAAAAGTACCATTGTCGAGAACGAAAAAAGCCCCCAATATCCCCTTGAGGCAATCCTCTGTCGGATTTCCCCCTGAGCAGCGACGAAGGGCTCTGCCCGACCTGCGCGACTGTCTTCCCCACGAACTCTCTGTTGGTTCAGCTTGAAGCCTGAACCAACGGCAAAAAGTGAAACGTCAATCCGCAATACCTGACCCTGATATGGTTCCTATAAGTTCTATAAGTTCCAACCTACGTGACTACCGGATTTATCTTTAATTCTATTGACTCAAATGCCTTTTTTTGTTAACGTAACACCAGACAAAAGAACAGGAGCTTTAATTATGCCGAAAACACTTGAATTGCCGGATGTCGAATTTATCACCACCCCTGAAGGCAAACCTAAATCGGTCATCCTCAGCATCGAAGACTGGAAGCGGATAAACGAGACATTGAAAATCATGTCGAACAAAGAGTTGACCCAGTCCATCAAAAGGGCAAAACAGCAGTTGCTTGGTGGAACAAAACTGCTTTCCTTTGAAGAGGTATTTGAAAATTTATAAGGCATATTTCACACCTGAGTTTCTCAAGCAGGCCCAGAAATACCGGCATTTCAAAAAAGTCCTCGCCAATAAGATCCAGCTGCTGTCCCAAAATCCATATACCCATTGTAAAAGTGAACTGCTCGTCGGCGACCTCAAGGGTCTGCGTTCGGCGAGAATTACGAAATCCTTCCGGGTCATATATGCTGTTTGTGAAGAATGCAGGGCGAAGAAAAGCCAGGCGCTTGTCGGCTGTTCGCGGTCGATCTGCAAAGAGCTGAGCATGCATACCATCGTCTTTCTCACGGTCGGACCCCATGAAACAGCGTATTCATAAACAATCCCAACAAGTGTCCTCCTTGCCTTCACACGCATTTCAGCCCGTAGGTTGGGTAGAACGAGGTGAAACCCAACATATCCTTAGTCAATGCGTCGGGTTTCGATGCTCTCTCCCCGACCTGCCTGATCGGGTCGTTCCGGTCCCGTCGGCGGCTGTGTTCCAGCCGACAAAGGAGTAGCCGGTTTTTACGAGCGAACCAGTATTGCCGGGGACGGTGACTATCTGGCCGGCTTCGTATTTGGTGGAGTCAACAGG
>Ga0334722_10003401_pt1 | contig 17170 bp, 13 predicted proteins | sample C3_bottom_MG_FD_207210 | JGI IMG/M metagenome (GOLD analysis project Ga0334722, IMG submission 207210) | Sediment microbial communities from Yellowstone Lake, YNP, Wyoming, USA - C3_bottom | ecosystem: Environmental > Aquatic > Freshwater > Lake > Sediment | place: USA: Wyoming | collected...
GGGCTTTCCGTTGACCCCCTTCCAGCTTCCGTCGCTCCCGCGGACGTTTCCGAATTTCGTGGCCAGGACCACTTCCCCGCGGCGGTTCCGGATCGCCTTCCCGACGAGCTCTTCGTTGTCGCCCAGCCCGTAGACGTCCGCGGTGTCGAGGAAATTGATCCCCAGGTCCAGCGCCCGATGCAGGGTTGCGATCGATTCGTTGTCGTTGCGAGCCCCGTAAAATTCCGACATCCCCATGCATCCCAGTCCCAACGCCGAGACGGTCGGACCGCTTTTCCCCAGCCGCCTGGATTCCATGAACGACCCCATGCGAACACCTCCCAACGTGGTCACGAAGCGCCGAGCGCCTTTGCCGCCTTTGCGATGTCCTTCGACTCGACCCAGAGGATCGCGCCGTACCGGCCGCCACCGGCGGCAAGGCCGTCAAGAGCCCTGATGCCGACCCTTGCCGCCGCCAGTTTCGCCGCAACCGCCGCGATCGCGCCGGCCCGGTCCGACCCCCGGATCAGGAAGCAGCTCTTTTTCCCGGCGATTTTCAACCCCGCTCGTCCCGCCGCCCTCCGGAAACCCTTCGCGTCTTTCGGCACAAAGTCCAGCTGGACGCCCCGGCCGCGGGGAAAACCGGTGAAGGCAAGGAGGTCCACCCCTTCGTCTCGAAGGGCTCCCAGCACTCTCGCCCCCTCGCCCGTCTTGTTGGGAACAAAAACCTTGAAATAGTCCACCTTGCGAATCGAATCGGCCATTTTTTCCTCCTCTCGGCGAGTTTTGTTTAACCTGAATTTATTATAGATTACTCCTGATGGCAGGACACGTCACCCTTCCCTTCTGGCTCGCCGCCCTCCTGATCCTTCTGGCGGTCTGGGCCGCGCTCGACCGCCTGCTGATCCCCAGCGTCCGATGGTTCCTCCGGCGAAGGGTCAACCTGTTCATCGAGGAGATCAGCAAGCGCCTCCACCTCGAAATCCATCCCTTCGCGCTGACGAAACGGCAGGTCCTGATCGACCGGCTGATGTACGATTCCAAGGTCCTGGAAGCCGCCGCCGCTCGCGCCCGCGAGAACGGCCTTCCGCGGGACGTCGTGATGGCCGAGGTCGAGCGGTACGCCCGGGAGATCGTCCCCTCCTTCAATGCGTACGCCTATTTCCGGATCGGCTACTGGCTGGCGCGGAAAACCGCCCGCATCCTTTACCGGGTGCGCGTGGGCTTCGCCGACGAGGCGGGCCTCTCCCGCATCAGCCCGAAATCCAGCGTCGTCTTCGTGATGAACCACCGCAGCAACATGGACTACGTCCTGGTCGCCTACCTGGCGGCGACCCGGACCGCGCTGAGCTACGCGGTTGGAGAATGGGCGCGGATCTGGCCGCTTCAGGCCCTCATCCGATCCCTGGGCGCCTATTTCATCCGGCGCAACTCGGGCAATCCCCTCTACCGCCTCGTGCTGGAGCGCTACGTCAACATGGCCACCGAGAGCGGAGTCGTCCAGGCGGTCTACCCCGAAGGAGGGCTGACCCGCGACGGCGCGCTGCGCCCGCCGAAGCTCGGCCTGCTCGATTACATGGTGAGGTCGTTCAACCCCGACGCCGAGCGGAACCTCGTGTTCATACCGGCCGGCATCAACTACGACCGCACCCTGGAGGACCGCAGCCTCCTGGTCGAGCTGGACCCCCGGGTACGCAGGAAAAGCCTGCCCTTCGTGATCGGCACCGCGCTCCGATTCTTCCTGGACAATCTCTCCAGGATGCTTCGCGGCCGGTGGTACCGGTTCGGATACGCCTGCGTCAACTTCGGCTCCCCGGTTTCGATGAGGGAATACTGCAAGGCGCGCGGGATCGATTTCCGGGCCATGGACAAGGAGGAGCGTTTCCGCCGGGTGGAAACCCTGGCCGGAGACCTGATGGCCGAGGTGGGGAAGGTGATCCCCGTTTTGCCGGTCTCCCTGGTGGCGACGGCGTTTCTCCGGAACGGGGAGAAACGGTTCAGCGGGCTGGAATTGAAATCCGAGGTCCACCGGCTGATCGACGCCCTCGCTGCCGCGGGAGCCCACGTCTACATCCCCCGCGCGGACCAGGAATACGCCGTCGACGTGGGGCTGCGCATGCTGACGCTGCGGCGCCTGGTCATCGAGGAGGACGGGCTCTACAAGGCAAGGCAGGAGGAGCTTCCCCTCCTGCGATACTACGCCAACTCGATTGCGCACCTGCTCCCGGCGTAATGCCCGCCCCCCGGGCGGAGCGTTTCAGGACCTGCTGCGGTTGAGCACGGGAATCCACCGGGCGTCCCGCCAGATGAACGCCTGATCTTCCGTGATCTTCAGGGAAAGAACGCCGTGATATCTCGCAAGCCCCGCGAGCGTGTCCTTCGACACCCACAGTTCCTCGTAGGAAGGAAACTTCTTGGGCGCCGGGTCGATATGGATGCTGCACATGATGACGAGGAGCAATAACGCCAGGTAGGTTCGCACGGTCCCTCCTCTACGCCAGGCCGGCGATTCCGATCCTCATGGCTCTTGGCTTTCTTGTTTTGGATTCCGGGCAAGGAAGGCCGGTTTCAGGATTCGGTCGTTTCCCCGATCCGGGCAAAGAGAAGCCCCGCCGCGAGGTAAAGAACCCCGCCGACGAAGACCATTCCGCGGAAGCCGATCCACAACGCCCCGACGGACGCCAGGGAGGCCCCCGCCACGGAGAAGAAGCCGTTGATTCCCCAGGCAAACGGGATCGCCGCTGCGGACGTTCCCGTCAGCCGCGAAAGTCCCGACGGGAACGGCATCCCCATGAGGAACGCCGCCGGCGCCAGGGAAGCCAGAAAAACAACGGTCCTCGGCATCTCCCCCATCGGCAGGAGGAGCCTTGTCGACAGGGACAGGGAAAGGAATCCGGCCAGGGCTAAGAACGCGATCCCGGGAAAGACCCGACCCTTCATCGTCTCCTCCGACTCCCACCTCCCGGAGACCGCGCTTCCGAGCCCCGAGAAGAAGGAAAACCCCCCGATAGCGGCCGTGGCGGCGCGGATGGCGTCGCCCAGGAGGAGAATTCCGAATTTCAGAAACGTCAGCTCGATCAGCATGTACGCGAGGCCCAGGGCGGAAAAGTAGGCCGCCAGGGAAATCCCTCCCGCGGTCCCCGGAAGGCGCGCAAAGGCAAGGGGGAGCAGGAGGCAGACCCCGGCGAGTCCCAGCGAGACGGCGAGGGACACGAGGAGGAACGCCACTCCCCATTCCACGAACGGAACCCACTGGCTTCCGAGAAGCCTGCGGTACGAGGGCAGGGAGCGCAGCCTCAGGAAACGGTGGAAATAGGGGGAATCGTCGGTCGCCGGGGAAAGGTCGAAGAGTTCGCCCTTCCGCCCGCCGGAAGGGCCCGCGATGGCGTTCTCTACCGCTGTCCGCAAGGCCCCCTCCTCCACTCCCCCTTCGGCCGCGGGGCCGCCCGACGACGGCCACACGATCGAAAAGCCCGTCTCCTCGCAGAAACGCTCCGCCCGATTCCGTTCCTCCCCGGTGAACGGAATCCGCCGGGCGAGAATGACGAAGGATCCCCACCCCCGCACCATGATGACCTTCTGCGATGCGGGGACCGCATCGTCCATTTCCATCTCCCGGCGGAGCGTCGCAAGGATCTTGACGCTTTCCCTCGGGGGAACCTTCAGCCACCCGGAGAAGGCGAGCACCCCGCCGTCCGTCAGGCGGGCCAGCGCGGACCGGATCCCTTCCCGCGTGAGGAGGAAAGTTTCGCCGGTGGCGTGGATCCCCAGCGAGGCGAAGCTTGCCGAGGAAATCTCCGGCACCTCGATCAGATCGAACCGGCCCCCCTTCCGCGCGAGAAAATTGCGCGCTCCCTCCGTCCGGATCTCCGCGGGCATCGACCCGGGCCATCCTCCGGAGAACCCGGAGAGATCGTGTCGCACCATCTCCACGAATTCCTCCGCGGGCTCCACGACGGTCAGCGATGCGGCGCCGTTTCTCGCGGCGGTCAGGACCCCTTCGGTCCCCCTCAAGCCGAACTGCACCACGGCGGGATGGGCCGCCATCCGGTACGCCAGCACGGAAGGGAAGCCGTCGAGATAGGCCGGGGGGTCCGTCCCCCCGTTCATCGGGACCACGCCGCGCGCTTCCCCGTCGAAGAACAGCGCCGCCTGCGGGGGGATGTCGCCGGTGAACCGGAAGCTCAGGCCCGGCGCGCTGTGGATCCCGGGGGCGAACAGCGCCCGGTAATCCCCGGATGGGCCGAAGCGGACAGCGAGCGTCCTTGCCCCCGGCAATCTCCCGGAGACCGCCAGGTCCTTGTACGGGGACAGCCGCAGCCCGGGCGGCGGAAGGAAGAGCAGCAGCAAGGAGGCCCCGCACACCGCCAGCCGGCCCCGGTAAAACCGCCGACCGGCGGGAACTCCCAGGACGAAGACCGCCGCGGCAAGAGCGAGCCCCAGCGGGACGCGCAGGAGCGATTCCGTCCGCACGAGCGAAAAAACGGGCAGCGCGAGGACCGCGCCTGCGGCGGAGCCGGCAAACGCGGCCGCGTAGACCGGGCCCGGATTCCCGAACCGATAGGCAAACGGAATGGCGATCGCCCCTCCCGCCAGGAAAAACGGGATGGCGAGCAGGACGAAGAACAGTCCGAACGCGATCCATGCGGAGGGCTCCCAGAGAAGAAGGAACGGATCGAAGGAAACCGCCTGGGAAGCGCGGAAAGCAAGGTCGAACGACGGAGCCGCCAGGAGAACCAGCCAGGCAAAGGATGGCCCGGGAGCTTTTTCGATTCTCCGGCGGAACAGGTGGAGCGCGACGCCCGCGGCCCCTGCTCCCAGCATCGCCTGGGAAACGATCAGAGGGACGAAGTGGGGCCAGAAACGGAAGGACAGGAGCCGAATGAGGAAGATCTCGTCTGCCAGCGCGGCCGCCGACAGGAGGAAAACGACGGGAAGAACGCCGCCGCGCCTGAAGCCGTCAGTGGCCAAGGAGCCGGACGAAGGCGACGGGGAGGACGTTCCGCTGGGAGACGACGCCGTCGGCGCTCTTCTCGATGAACACCAGGTTCTGGGTCAGGAAGGGGCCCCCGACCGGCAGGATCATCCTGCCGCCGTTTTTCAGCTGCCGGAGGAGCGGCGGCGGGATGTGGCCGCCCGCGCAGGTCACGATAATGGCGTCGAAGGGAGCCTTCTCCTCCCATCCGTAATACCCGTCCCCCTGGCGGACAACCACATTGCGGAACCCGAGCTCGGAGAGCGTCCGCCGGCTCCCCGAGGCAAGGGATTCGAAGATTTCCACCGTGTACACCTCTCGCGCGATCTTCGATGCGACCGCCGCCTGGTACCCGGAACCCGTTCCCACCTCCAGGACGCGGTCGGAAGGTTTCAGGCGGAGGATCTCGGTCATGAAACCGACAATATAGGGCTGGGAAATCGTCTGCCCCTCCCCGATGGGCAGGGGGCGCGGCTCGTACGCGCGGGAGCGGTACTCCGGCGGAACGAAGAGATGGCGGGGGACCTCGTGCATCGCCCGCAGGACCCGGGGATCGGAGATCCCTTCCCGCCGGATCTGATCCTCGACCATCGCCTGCCGGGCCGCGGGGTAGGGATCTTCCTGCGCTGCGTACAGGCCGTGCCCCGTCAACAGCGCAAGGACCGGGAGGATCGCGGGCCAGCGGGGGGAAATCATTTCCCGCCGTCCTTGCCCTTCTTCTCTTCCTCCTTCCTCACGGCCTCGCGCAGCTCCGTCAGCCGCTCCTCGACGAGCCGGTTCAACGTCCCTTCGGGGTACTTCCCGTCCGGGCCGGGCTCCCCCGCGGGGATTCCCATCAGGACCTCGATCCCCTCCTCCACGTGTTCGATGGTATGGATGTGGAATTTCCCTTCCCCGACGGCCTCGACGACCTCCTTCTTGAGCATCAGGTTCCGGGCATTTCTCTGCGGGATGATCACCCCCTGCGCTCCGGTCAGTCCCCGCAGCCGGCACAGATCGAAGAACCCCTCGATCTTTTCGTTCACCCCGCCGATCGGCTGGACGATTCCGTTCTGATCCATGGAGCCGGTGACCGCCACGCTCTGCCGGATCGGGACTCCCGAAATGGCGCTCAGCAGTGAGTAGAGCTCCGCGCAGGTGGCGCTGTCCCCCTCGATCATCCCGTAGAGCTGCTCGAAGGTGATCGACGCCGAGAGGCTGATCGGCTTCTTGGCGGCGTACTTCCGGCCCAGGTAGTTCGACAGGATGAGGATGGCTTTCTCGTGGATCTTCCCCGAGAGCTTGATCTCTCTCTCGATGTTGACCACCCCGCCCTTCCCCGTGTAGACGCTCGTGGTGATCCTCGACGGCTTTCCGAAGCTGTAATCCCCCATGTCCAGCACCGCCAGGCCGTTCACCTGGCCCGTTTTCTCCCCGGAGGTTTCCACGATCAGCGTCCCCTCCGCCGTCACTTCCCGCATCCGGTCCTCGATCCTGCTGTGCCGGTAGATCTTCTCGTCCAGCGCCTTTTCCACGTGCGTCCCCGACACGACGTCGGCGTCCATCTTCTTCGCCCAGTAATGGGATTCGCGGATCAGGTTCGAGACGTCGCTGAACTTCGAGGAGAGTTTCTCCTGGTGCTCCGCCAGCCGGGACCCGTATTCCACCACTCTCGCCACGCCGGAGGCCTCGAAGGGGAACAGGCGTTCTTCCCTGGCCTTCGTCGAGACGAACCCGGCATATTTCCGTACGTTCTCCTCCGTGCGCTCCATCCGGTTGTCGAAGTCCGCCTTGACCTTGAAGAGCTCCCGGTACTCCTCGTCCAGGCCGAACAGCAGGTAATAGATTTCCGGGCTCCCGATCAGGATCACCTTCACGTCCAGGGGGATCGGCTCCGGCTTCATCGTCGCCGTCGTGATCTGCCGGTACTGCTCCCATACGTCCTCGATCTTCACCTCGGCGTTCTTGATCGCCCGCTTCAGGGCGTCGTAGGAGAAGAGGTTTCGGAGGAGGTCCAGGGCGTTCACGACGAGGTATCCGCCGTTCGCCTTATGAAGCGAGCCGGCCTTGATCATCGTGAAATCGGTCACCGCGGCCCCGAACTGGAGCTTGTGCTCGACCCGGCCGAAGAGGTTGTAGTACGTGGGGTTGCTCTCGAAGACGCACGGACCGCCCTTCTGCTTCCCGTTGTTCACGAGGACGTTCACCGAGTAGCGGGTGAAATCCGGATCCTGCTTCTGCATTTTCAGGAAGGGAAGCGGCGGCGCGGGGGTCTCCTCCGACGAGGCCTTGAAGTCCTCGAGGTTCGCCAGGATGTCCTCCCGCGCCGCATCCAGGTAAGCGAGGAGTTTTTCATTGTTCGGGTATTTGCTCTTGAGGTCCTCGACCAGGTGCCCCAGGACGGAGAGCGCCGCGATTCGTTCGAGCTCGTTCAGCTTCTCTCCGGTCGCCTTCTCCTCTTTCTTCAGCGTCCGCTTCACGTCATCCAGTCTTTCCTGGATGTATTTTCCGTTCTCCCGGAGCGCTTCCTTTTGCTTCGGATCGAACGCGTTGAACTCCTCCTCGGTCAAGGCTTCCCCGGACTTGCCGATGGCCACGAGGGAGAATCCTCCCATCGCGGCCTTGATCTTGAACCCCTTCGACTCCGCCTCCTGCTCGAGGACCTCGAAAAGCTCCTTCTGTTTCTTCTGGTACTCTTCGGTGACGACGTTCCTCTGCTTCTTGTATTCCTTCGACTCGAAGATCTTCGGGATCTCGATCTTCAGATGGTCGATGAGCTCCTGCATGTCCTTCTGGAACTCGATCCCCCGACCGTGCTCGAGCCAGATCGCGATGGGATCGGCCGTTTCCCTGAAGTTGTGGACGTAGCACCAGTCGGGGGGGACGATTTCCATTTCGGCCTTTTTCGAGATGAAGGCCCGGATGGCCGAGGTCTTCCCGGTCCCGCTGTCGCCGAGAACGTAGATGTTGAACCCGGTGCTCTGCAGGTTCAGGCCGAAATCGATCGCGTCCAGCGCTCTCTGCTGGCCGATGATCCCGTCCAGCGGCGGGAGATCTTCGGTCGTTTTGAAGGGGAAAACGTTCGGGTCACAGCGTTTGTAGAGATCGTCCGGGGTCAGGGTTCTTGCCATGATCCCTCCGGAGAAAAGTTCCGCGGGGCCGGCGATCCGGCACCGGCCCCGCAAACGGTCGGTTACTCGTAGATCCCCGCGCCGACGAACAGGTCCTTCCCCGGCACCCGGTAAATGTAGGTGACCTTCTTCCTGGGCTTCGGGTCTCCCGGGTTGGCCCACATGTAATCGACCCAACCTTCCCCCTTGCCCTTGGCGAGATCCGCAAATTCCTTGAAGAGGAGCTTTCCCGGGTCCCCCTTGTCCTTCATGTCGAGCAGGTTCTTCCCGATCAGGGCGGGGCTCATGGGATGAGCGAGCATCTTCCCGTCCAGGTCCATCAGGAACACGTACGTGTCCTTCCAGACGAATTTTCCCTGCTTGTTGTTGATCTCCTTGGTCGCCTCATCCAGGCCCTTCGCGGTGATCATTTGGGCCGCCTCCTTGGATTTGGCCACGCACTCCTCCTTCGTGCCGGTCTCCGCCGCAACGGCGGTCCCGGCCAGGAAAAGGCCGAACAGCAACGCCAGCGTCAAAACCGCAGCTTTCTTCATCTCTCCTCCCCTTCTTGGGTGTCCTTGTACGTTAGGTTCCCGGTCCCTTGTCGTCTGCGATCGTCGAAGATCCTTTACCGCCCACCTCCTTTCTCCCCCCGTTCCGGCCTATTTGGGGTAGGGATAAAAAACATAGAAGGAAACCGAAAGAACCGCCAGGACCCACATCCCCCGCGGGACTTCCCCGGACCTCCCGCTCAAGGTCTTCAACAGCGGGTAAGCGATGAGCCCCGCCGTCATCCCGACGCCGATGTTGTAGGTGAAGCTCATCAGCACGATGGTGAGGAACGCCGGGATCAGTTCCGTGTAATCCTCGAAGTCGATCCGGGTGACGGGGCGGATCATGAAAACGCCGACGACGATCAGCACGGCTCCGTACGCATGGGGCGGGACGGAAGTAAACAGGGGGGCCAGGAAAAGCGAAAGCAAAAAGAAGAAGGCCACGACAAGGGAGGTGAACCCCGTCCTTCCCCCCTCCTCGATCCCGGCGGCGGACTCGATGTAGGCGCCCGTGGTCGTCGTCCCCAGCCAGGGGGCCACCGTGGTGGACAGCGCGTCGGCCAGCATCGGCTTTTCGATTTCCGGAAGGTTTCCTTTCTCGTCCAGCAGCCCGGCGCGGGCGGACAGGCCGATGAGCGTGCCCACGGTATCCACGAACGCCATCACGAACATCGTCAGGATGACCGGGAAGAAGCTCACGCTCAAGGTCCCCGCGAGGTCCAGCTTCCCCAGGATGGGCCGCAGGTCGGGGGGAAGGCTCACCCAGCGACCGGGAGCCGGCGTCACCTTGAGCAGGAAAGACAGGAAGGTGGTGGCGAGGACGCCGATGAGGATCGCGCCGGGAACCCTCCGGATCATCAGCAGGACGATCGCAAGAAAAGCGAAGAGGGCCAGCAGGGAAGTCGGCTGGGCGATGTTGCCCAGGGAGACCGGCGCCCCGGGGACGCCCAGCCGCACGATCCCCGTCTCGTTGAGGCCGATGAAGGTCAGGAAGAGCCCGATCCCCACGGCAAAGCTGTATTTCAGGGACTGCGGGAGGGACTCGGCCAGCCAGCTGCGGACCTTGAACGCCGTCAGCAGGGTGAACAGGACGCCGGCGATGAAGACGGCGCCCAGCGCGACCTGCCAGGGATACCCGAGGACCCTGACGACGGTGAACGCGACGAAGGCGTTCTCCCCCATGTAGGGAGCGATGGCGAAGGGGCGCTTGGCGTACAGTCCCATCACCACGGTGCCGAACGCCGCGGAGAGGATCGTGGCCACCATGGAGGGTCCCCTGGGGATTCCGGCGGCTTCGAGGATCGCGGGGTTGACGATGATGATGTAGGCCATCGTCAGGAAGGTCGTGACGCCGGCGAGGATCTCCTGCCGGTAGCCGGTGCCGTGCCCCGCGAAATCGAAATAGTTCTTCATCCGCGCACCTCCCGCATCGGTCGCCTTCAGGGCAAAAAAACCCGGCGGAATCATCATACCGGAATTACGATTCGGGGGGTCTCTCCCTTTCGCGAAGTTTGATCACGCGGAAGCTTTCCGCGTACTTCGGCGGGCCCGCGTGGCCGGGATTGCCGCTTTCGCCGGGCGCCCCTTTTTCACGGGCCTTCTCCGCTTCGCTTTTGCCCCATTCGAGGATTCTCCCCGACGGGTCCCATCCCCCGAGCTGGCTGGCATGCGCCTTGAGCGCCTCGATCTTCGTGCCGATCGTACCGGTGATGTCGATCCAGGTGTTCGGCGAGTGGGTCGAGCTGACGTATACCGCCTGGACCTTGTGGGGAGTCCCGTCCTCGGGCCACAACAGCTCCATCTCGGCGGCGGGGAACACGGCCTCGAGCGCGGCCACTCCCGCCGCGCGGTGGTCCGGGTGGTTGATGTAGTTGTCGTTGTAGAACCACGCCTGGGGGTCGCCGCAGATCACGACTTCGGGCCGGAACCGGCGGATCTCGCGCACCAGCTCGCGGCGCACTTCCAGCGTGGGCTGCAGGGCGCAGTCGTCGTGCCGCAGGAAGACGACGTTCTTCACCCCGAGCACCCTGGCGGCGGCCCGCTCCTCCTTCTCCCGCGTCCGGGCCAGCGTCTCGCGCGTAAAGCTGCGGTCGTGCGTGCCGGCGTTTCCGCTCGTGATCACCACGAGCGTCACCTCGCACCCTGCCTTCGCCCATCCGGCGATCGTCCCCGCGACGGTGAACTCGGCGTCGTCGGGGTGGGCGAAGATCGCCATCGCGGATCCGGGAACATAGCCGGCATCGTATTTCGACATGGCGCTCCCCCGGCATTTCAGATGCCGGAACGGGTCCTGCGGATTTAACCCTACCCGAAACCAACCCCGGAGAACAGTACTCAAAGAGAAATGAATCTTCGATGGATGCTCGGTATGGCCGCCGTCAACCTGCTGCTGTTCGCGGCCGTCGTCGAGGCGGCGGGAAAAACCGATGCGACCGGAGACGATCGCCGGCTGGAGAAGGCGACGTTCGCGGGCGGCTGTTTCTGGTGCATGGAGCATCCCTTCGACCAGCTGGAAGGGGTGGTCTCGGTCACGTCCGGCTATACGGGGGGATCGAAGAAAAACCCGACTTACCAGGAGGTTTCGGCCGGCGGCACCGGGCACGCGGAATCCGTCCAGATCGTCTACGACCCGGCGAAGATCGGCTACGGCAAGCTTCTGGACGTCTTCTGGCACAACATCGATCCCACCGCGCCGAACCGGCAGTTCTGCGACGTGGGGGCCCAATACCGATCGGCCATCTTCACCCACAACGAGGCGCAGAAGCGGCAGGCCGAGGAATCGAAGCGGGAATTGGAAAAGTCAGCGCCGTTCAAGGGAAGCGTCGTCACGGAGATCACTCCGGCGTCGGAATTCTACCCCGCGGAGGAATACCACCAGAAGTATTACGAGAAAAATCCGGTCCGGTACAAGTTTTACCGGTACAACTGCGGCCGCGACCAGCGCTTGAAGGAGCTCTGGGGGGGAAGAGCCGGATCGTGATTCTTCAGAACAATTAGCAACGATATCAATACTATATTTAATTTAACCTAAAGTTATACCTGATTGTCTTTTCCGGTCGAGTACTCGCCTGGTTTTCCCGGACGATTTTTTATCAAAAATCGCTCAAGTTCCTGCCCGTTGCTGCCGAAAAAGTATCCACGACTCCGATCCGTGCAGCCGGTCGCCTGGGATCGTCGAATCGCAGAATGAAAGGCGCCAACGGAAAAACCATGGGCAGGGTAAAGAATCTCTCCAGGAAGGTGAAAATCTCTCTGAAGCGCGCCTGGAGCTACACCCGCAAGACGAACAGCCCGGAGAGGGACCAGGCGCTCATCCGGTTTGTCCTCACCCTGTCCTTCTACTTCCACCTCCTCAGATACGAGGACCACCCGTCCGTCCCGGACGACATCTTCTGGCTCCTGTACACGTATATCTTCTACTCGACCGTGATGCTCGTTTCCACCTTCATCCAACCGGGGAAAAGCACGCTCCGGCGGGTGTCCGGGCTCACCCTGGATACGGCGATCGCCTGCTACGGGATGCACCTTTCCGGATTGCCCGGTTCTCCGCTGGTGCTCGTGTTGTACTGGAACATGTTCGGGTACTCGTTCCGGTACGGGAAGAACTACCTCTTCTACGGCATGGCGCTCAGCCTGGTGTGCTTCGGCGCGGTCATCCAGTATACCCCCTTCTGGCACACGGTCTGGGAACTCGGCGTCGGGCTCCTGGTGGGGCTCCTCGCGATCCCCGCAATGTTCGTGGGAGTAATGATCAGCAAGGTCACGAGAGCCATGGAGAAGGCGGAGGTGGCCAACCGGGCGAAGTCGAGGTTCGTCGCCAACATGTCGCACGAGATGCGCACCCCGCTGAACGGGATCCTCGGCACGGTGGAGCTCCTCACGGGGACGCACATGGACCCGGAGCAGCAGGAGTACGTGAAAACCGTCAAGGCATCCGCGTCGGCGCTCTTGTCGCTCGTCAACGACGTCCTCGACATCTCCAAAATCGAGGAAGGAAAGGTGTCGATCCACCCGGAGGACATGGACCTTCACGCATTCGTCAAGACCACCGCCTCGATCATCGCCCGTCAGGTCAAGGCGAAAGGCCTCCTGTTCCGGGTAATGGTATCCCCGGCCCTGCCGTTCTTCGTAAGGGGGGACGTGACGCGGATCCGGCAGGTCGTGACCAACCTGCTCTCCAATGCCGCCAAGTTCACGGAAAAGGGCGAGGTCGCCCTCAGGGTCCTCAAGGAAGACGAGGACGAGGAATCCGTAACGGTTCGCTTCGAGGTCGCCGACACGGGGATCGGCATGACGAAAGAAGCCAAGGAGAGGATCTTCGAGCGGTTCACGCAGGCGGACGACTCGATCACGAGGAAATTCGGCGGAACGGGACTGGGGACGACCATCTCCAAGGAGCTCGTCGATCTCATGGGCGGGAAGATCGGCGTCGAAAGCGAACCGGAGAAGGGAAGCACTTTCTGGTTCGCGGTCAAGCTGGAGAAGCAGCCGGAGAGCGCTGCAGTGGCATCGATGAGCACGCCCATCTCCAGGACCCGGGTGCTTCTGGTCGCGGCGGACGACGCCGTCGCCGAAACGCTTAACGGATTCCTCCTTTCCTGGGGGGTGAAGCACATCCGGCGGGTGCATAACACGGGACAGGCATACGATTACGCCAGCCGCGTCACGCGGGACCAGTCGACCTGCCACGTCACGGTCGTGGCCGCAAAAGGCCTGAACGAAGACCCGCTCCGGTTCTCGGAGGCGTTGAGGAACATGGGCGCCCTGCAGAATATGCGCCTGGTGCTCATCGGCAACGGCTCCGCCGGCGTTTCCGGCGAGGAGGCCTCGAAGCGCGGTTACAGGGCCGTGGTGGAGTCGCCCGAGGCGCTGCGGGATCTCATGGGCGCCCTGCATTACGTCCTCCCGTACGACGAGGAGTGGCACGCGCCCATCCCCTTGGCCGCGGGACCCGTCGGGACGAGTCCCCGCCGACTGAAGATCCTCGTCGCCGAGGACAACCCGACCAACCAGATGGTCATCGCGAAACTCCTGGAGCGGGCGGGGCACGAGGTCCTGGTCGTCGGGGACGGGAAGAGGGCGCTGGACGTGCTTCGGAGCGAACCGCTCGACATCGCCCTGCTCGACCTGAACATGCCGGTCATGGGCGGGCTGGAGACGGCAAGGAGGTATCTGATGGAAATGAAAGACAAGAATCCCGTGCCCCTCGTGGCGCTCACGGCAGACGCGACTCCGGAGTCGAGGAAGGCGTGCGAGGAGGCCGGAGTAAAGGCTTACATGACGAAGCCCTTCGAAACGAAGAAGGTTCTTTCCATGCTTCAAAGCCTGACGTCGACGGGTGCCCTCCCCCCCGCGAGTACCATCGAAGAGCAGTCCCCGCCGGAACCTGTCCGAAAAGAGATCCGTCCGGGGATCGACGAAGCGACGATCGAAGAGATCGAAGCGATGGGCCCCACCAAGGACTTCGTGAAGAACCTCGTGTGGATCTTCATCCGGGACAGCGAGAAGCGGATCCGGGAAATGGAGCTGGCCGCCGAGATGAAAAACGTGAAACGCTTCTGCGACGCGGCTCACTCCCTGAAGGGGATGTCGGGCTCGATCGGCGCGCTCGCGGCCATGGACATCTGCGACCGGATCCAGCGCATGCGGGGAAAGGAGCCGATGGAGGAACGGCTGGCCCTCGTGGAGGACTTGAAGGAGGAAATCGCCAGGGTCAGGAAGGCGCTGATCCGGAGGATCAGCATCTCCGATCCGGCTTCCGGCGAAGGATCTTCCTAGACGGCCCGGCCGTGCCGCAGGCGCGGCAGGTCGCCGGTGGCCTTCAGGACCGACCGTACCAGGTGCACGGCCGAGAAGTTCCCCGAAGTGACGAGGCGCACCGTCAGGTCTCCGGGAAAAAGCCGCTTCGCGATCTCGGACGGTTCCATCCCTTCCCGGCGAAACTTCCCGATCTTGTGTGAAATCTCCTCATAGTAAGACAACTTCCGCTCGATCTTCCTCGACGGGGAACGGATGACGTTTCCCATTCCCGTAAACATGATCTCCGCCCCGAGCGCCGACAGTTTCCGGAACGTCTTCGCCATTTCCAGGATATCGTAGCCGTCCCGGAACACCCGGTCCTGCCCGCCGATGAAGGCATCCCCGGAGAAGAGCCATCCCCTGCTCTCCTCGAAGAGCGCGACGTGATCGGGGGAGTGGCCCGGGGAGTAAATCACCTTGAACTTATGCCGTTCCGTACGGATCGAATTGCCGATCGGCTTCCCGACCGACGGCGACGGCTCGCCGAAGAACAGTCTCTGGTAGGGGAGCAGGGAAAGCTTCCCGGGCTCCGAGAGCACCGGCAGGGCTTTCTCATGGGCGAAGATGAGGACGCGACGGCGTTCCTGAAGGACCGCGTTGGCCCCCATGTGATCTTCGTGCGCATGGGTATTGACGATCGCCGAGACCTGTTTTCCCGAGAGGGCATCGGCGATCTTGCCGCAAAGGAGCGGAATCCCCGTATCGACGAGAAGGCCATCCACAAGATAACAGGCGGCGCGATAGAGGTCCTTCCCGAGGAGCCTCCTCGCCATGGCGAACCGGACGACGCCCCCCTCGACGACGTCGACCTTGAACATCTTCAGGCAATCGCAGGGGCCGGCTGCGCCTGAAGGGTGCGCACCGGAGTCAGGTGGTCCGCATTCCGGAAGATCGCCGCGGCCCTCCTCGCGAAGGCCTCGTACCTCTCCTCGTCCCCCGTCAAGGCATGAAGGGCCTTCTCGTTCAGTTCGTACCCCGTGCCGGACTGCCGGTAGATCCCCTCCGGCAGAAGGATTTCCCTTTCGAGCGCAAGGAGACCCTCGTAGTGGGGATAGAGACCGTTCCAGATCGCATGGAACGCCCTCATCGCAAGCTTGTCCTTCAGGGTGTCCTTTTTGTGGAACCGGAAGGGGGCTTCGAAGGCGGCGCGCTGAAGCGCGCTTGGGAGCATGCGGGCAGGCAGGATGTTCACGGCATGCCCGTTGCGGTACTTGTTGAAGCCCCCGGGAATGTTGCGGCCTTCCGACAGCATCTCGTCGACGGTGCCGGGCGCGATGCTCCTGGCGTACACCTGGATCGTGAACAGGCCCATCCGCTCCCCGAACTCGGCGATGTTCACGACATCCTCGTAGCTGTCCCCGTCGAAACCGGCCACGAAGGTCCCCGCGAATTCGATGCCGTTCCGCCGAAGGCACTCCGCGGCCGCGTAGTATTTCTGCAGGTCGGTCTTCTTCCTCATCTGAAGGAGGCTGCGGCTGTTGATCGACTCCAGCCCCAGGCAGACGTTGGCGACCCCTCCCCTGGCCATCAGCCGGATCGTCTTTTCCGGGAGCGACCCGGGACCCTCCGCGAACTGGTCGGCCCTGCAGAGTGCCGTCAGCAGGGGCTTGTCGCTGCGTCCCTCGAACACCCCGAGGATCCGGTGCATCAGTTCTTCCGTGTAGGCGGTATCTCCGCCGAAGAGGTTGTCGCACACGACGAAGTTCCGGATGCCCGTGTATTCGATCGTGTGGACGATATCGTGAAGGACGTCTTCGACGGGCCGGACGCAATAGCCCGCCTTCCCGTACAGGCTGATCCAGGTGCAGAAGGAGCAGCTGAACTTGCATCCCCGCGAGGTCTGGATGGGGATGTGGGCCGTGCGGAACCGTTTCCCCACGCCCTCCGCGCCGGCGACGATGGAAAAATCGTACCGGTAGTCGATCCGCTCCACCCTTGCCGGATCCTGATTGAACCGCCACTTCCCCGAAAGGTCGCGGTAGTGCAGGCCGGGAATCTGCGACAGCAACGAGTCCCTCGAAACCGGATCCCTCTCCCCGAGGGCCGAAAGGAGCGGGATCGCGGTGTCATCCCCCTCGTAGGCCAGGAGGTAGTCGGCGTAGCGCCTCGCATCCTCGGGAAACATCGTGGCATGCTCCCCGCCGGCGATGACGGCGGCCGCGCCGCCCAGGCGTTCCCGAAGGCGCGAAAGGAACCTCTCGTTGTTTTCCGCTGTCGTGGTGAGACCGTTCACCAGGATGTACCGCGGTTCTTCGCGGGCGATTTTTTCGATGTCGATGTTCCCCACGTAAGGCTCGAAAAGAAGGGAAACGTCGTAGTCCGTCCTCTCGGACAGGATGGACGCGATCGTGAGCATCCCGTACCTTGGCATGACGATAAATTTACCCAGATTAGGAACGGAAGGACTTAATTCGATGAGAAAAATTTTCTCCCGACCAGTCCCCGCCGTCGAATCCATCCCCGCGCTCCCCGCCGAATAGAATTAAATGCATCCAGATACATGCATGTACGGCAGAATAAAATTTTCAGAGCAATTCCGGAACAGCAACCCCCCGGTCGTGTATAAAATAATATAACCAGATTCTGAAAATGCAAATCTTATTTTGAGTGGGAAGGTTGAGGTGGCGCATCCAAGGGAAAACTTCCCCTTCGGCGTTTTCTTCGAAATTGATGAATTTCTCTACACTCCCGCGAATTGTTCCGGTCAGCCGCGCCGCCGGTGATCGTCGATGAGAGGAAAAGTTTTCCCATAGACGATCTGCTGGACCCCCCCG
>Ga0334722_10003402_pt1 | contig 17155 bp, 18 predicted proteins | sample C3_bottom_MG_FD_207210 | JGI IMG/M metagenome (GOLD analysis project Ga0334722, IMG submission 207210) | Sediment microbial communities from Yellowstone Lake, YNP, Wyoming, USA - C3_bottom | ecosystem: Environmental > Aquatic > Freshwater > Lake > Sediment | place: USA: Wyoming | collected...
CTATTCTTTCATGTGCAGCATGCTGATCAATAATATAAAAAGAATCACCGTATTCTCCTATTATATATGTATAAAATAGCTGCCCTATGATTTTTATAGAAGGTATTCTATTTTCATCATCATGTATTTCATAAAACATTTCATTCTCTATTTTGTATTTATCCATACTGTTCCTTTCCAAATTAAATACATAATTGTTTTCGGTATTTTCGAAAAGTAATTCAGTTTCTTCATCATTATTTTTTATTGTTACCTCATTCTCGTATTTAAATGTTTCTGGAGTTTTTGAAAATCCCATATTATATATCAAAGAATTTGATAATAAGACATTTTTAACGGCTTTATATACGATTTCATAAATCAATACCTCATTTTGAAACTTAACATCTAATTTCGCCGGATGAATATTTATATCCACAAATTTTGGATCTATATCCAAAAACAAAAATATAATCGGATATTTACCTACCATCATATATTCCTTATAAGCCTGTTCTACAGCTTTATATAATGTTTTGCTTTTTATGTATCTTCTGTTTACGAAAAAAAGTTGATATTCCCTATTATACTTATTACATTCTGGTTTAGAAACATATCCCCAGATTTTTATACCGTTTTCGAGATGCTCAATCTTCAATAAATCATTCTCGTTGTAATCAAATACCTTCTTTATTGCATTTAACAGGTTATTTTCCCCAGAAGTATTTAAAATATTCTTTTCATTTCTGATTAAACTGAAGGATATTTCGGGATATGAAATAGCAAGTCTTGAAACAACATCGTAAATAAAAGAAAATTCTACGTTATCCTTTTTTAAAAACTTCAATCTTGCCGGAACATTATAAAATAAATTCTTAACAATTATCGTAGTTCCTCTCAATACAGGAAAATCTTCTATAAATACAAGGTTCCCACCTTTAAATTCTGCATGGGTACCTATTTCTTCTTCATAAAATTTTGTGAATACTTCTACATGAGATACCAAAGCTATACTTGAAAGGGCTTCCCCTCTAAATCCCAGTGTATTAAGCCTAAACAAATCATCTATACTCTGAATCTTACTGGTAGTATACCTTCTAAAAGCTATTTCTACATCCTCTTTACGAATACCAACGCCATCATCAGATACTTTTATATAATCAGTGGAATTTCCTCTGATTTCAATAATAATTTTCTTACTCTGAGCATCAATAGAGTTTTCAATCAATTCCTTGACCACTGAAGCAGGCCTTTCTATCACTTCACCCGCAGCTATTTTATCAGCAGTAGTCTTATCTAAAATTCTTACTTTGTTAAGGTACATAATATCACTTCCCTATTCAAATATCCAATCCAATAATTTTTTGTTGTATTTCGTACAATTTGTTTAAAGCTTGTAAAGGTGTAATTGAAATCAAATCTAATGACCTTATCTCCTTGATAATCTCTTCTTTTTTGAGTTCAAATATATCTACTTGTTTTGCCTTTATATCTTCATGAGTCTTATTTTCTATTTCAAGTTCCTTCATATATATGTTATCGTTGGAATTTTCTAATATATATAATATTTCCCTTGCCTTTTCTATTATTTCCTGTGGAATCCCTGCAAGTTTCGCAACTTGTATACCATAACTTTTATCTATATAACCTCTTTTGATCTTCCTCAAAAATATAATATTTTCACCTGATTCCTTAATAGATACGTAATAGTTTTTAATACCAAATATTTTGCCTTCGAGCTGTGTTAATTCATGATAATGGGTAGCAAATAATGTTTTTGCTCTGATCTTATTACTTAAATATTCCAAAACAGCCCAAGCAATGCTCAAACCATCATAGGTACTGGTTCCTCTACCAATCTCATCCAGAATAATAAGACTCTTTTGGGTAGCATTATTTAAAATGTTGGCCAATTCGCTCATCTCCACCATAAAGGTGCTTTGCCCTCCGGCCAAATCGTCAGATGCACCTATCCTTGTAAAAATTTTGTCTACGATGGATATATCAGCTAACGAGGCCGGAACGAAAGATCCCATCTGTGCCATTAAAACAATAAGGGCAGTCTGTCTCATATATGTTGATTTCCCAGCCATATTGGGACCAGTTATTATCAACAAACTGTTTTCATGATTATCTAAATAAGTATCATTTGGTATGAATTCTGAGCTCTCCATCATTAATTCTACTACTGGATGTCTTCCGTTTTCAATTACTATATAACCTTTATTATTTAACCTGGGTCTAATATAATTATTTGTCTTCGCTACTTCCGCTAAATTTGATAAAACATCTAAAATCGCAATTGTTTCTGCTGTATGCTTTAACCTGTAAATCTGTTCCGAAATAAACTGCCTGATTTCCAAAAATATCTTATATTCTAATTCTACCAGTTTTTCTTTGGAATTTACTATTAATTCTTCAAGTTCTTTTAGTTCGGACGTAATAAATCTTTCACAATTTGATAACGTTTGCTTTCTTATATAATTATCAGGTACAAGAGATAAATTTGAATTTGTAACCTCTATGTAATAGCCAAAAACCTTGTTATATCCGATCTTCAGTGACTTTATTCCTGTTTTTTCTCTTTCCTCGTTTTCCATCTTGATTATAATATTTTGAGCGTTGTCGTTTATTTCTCTAAGCCTATCTACCTCATGATTATAACCTTTTTTTATAATATTACCTTCCTTTAAAGTAGAAGGAGGATCCTCATTTATAGATATCTCCAAAAGATCGTAAACATCTTTTAAAACATCAAAATTTTCAAAAAGATTCCTCAAAAGTTCGCTGGATGTTGCACTTATACAGGACTTAATATCTGGTAAAAACATCAAAGATGTCTTTAAAGATAATAAATCCTTAGCATTAGCCGCATTATATATCAGTTTGCTTATTAGTCGCTCGATATCATATACATTATCTAAAAGTTCTCGCAAAGTCCTTCTTAAAGATTCATTTTTATATAACTCTTCTACAGCATCCAATCTTTTTTGAATTTCATCAATATCAGTTAAAGGTTGTTCTATCCATTTTCTAAGAAGTCGTCCTCCCATAGCAGTTACGGTTTTATCCAAGACCCAAAGCAAAGTTCCTCTTCTGGACCTATGCCTTATAGTTTCTGTTAACTCCAGATTCCTTCTTGTATTATGGTCTAACATAAGATAATCAAAAGTAGAATAATATGTAATCTTATTTATATGAATTAATTTTATTTTTTGGGTTTCTTCCAAATATTCTAATAAAGCACCGCAACATGAAATTGAAAAATATTTATCTGATATATCAAAACAATCCAAACTCACGATGTTAAAATGCCTTTTAATCTTGTTTAAAGCGTTTTCATATAGAAATAAACCCCTATGTAAAGATTCTATTCGTACATTATAACGTGATTTTAAAAATTCCGTAATCTTTTGATTTTTTATAAGTTCCTCGTTAACAATAAGTTCACTTGGCTTTACCCGTTCCATTTCGTCGAGTATTTTGTTTTCCATGTCTTCTGTAATCTGGGTGGTATAAAATTCACCGGTAGATACATCCACAAATGCTATTCCTGTACCGTTAGTACGATAATAAATACACATCAAAAAGTTATTCTTTTTGTCTTCAATAATATTAGTATTAAAAACCGTTCCCGGTGTTATAACCCTTATAACTTCGCGTTTTACAATTCCTTTAGCTAAAGCTGGATCCTCCATTTGTTCACAAATAGCTACTTTATATCCTTTATTTACAAGTTTAGCTATATATGTTTCCGCCGTATGATATGGAATTCCAGCCATGGGGACACGCTCTTTGGTCCCAGCATCCCTGCCTGTTAGAACAATACCTAATTCTTTTGATGCTATTTCCGCGTCTTCAAAAAACATTTCATAAAAATCTCCCAACCTAAAAAATAATATGGAATCCTTGTATTTTTCTTTAATTTGTATATACTGCTTAATCATTGGTGTAAATTCCATAAAATATCACCATCCGGTTTATTCATCAAAACTATTATAACTTAAATTGTAAAAAATAAAAACCTCGAATAGAGGCTTTTATAAAATTTCACCGTACAAGGTCCAAGCTTTTGCTTCTTTTATTTTAACATTTACTAATTTACCTATTAATGATAAATCTCCCTCGAAATGAACCAATTTATTTGTTCTGGTTCTTCCAGTTAACCTGTTCTCATCTTTTTTACTCGGGCTTTCTACCAAAATCTCGAAAACTTTTCCTATTAATTGCTGATTTTTCGTTTTACTTATAGAATCTTGAAGCTCAACTAAATAATCAAATCTTCTGTGTTTCACCTCGTCTGGCACCTGCTCGGTCATTTCAGCTGCAGGTGTACCAGTTCTTTTAGAATACATGAATATAAAAGCAGAATCAAATTGAACTCTTTTTACCAAATCCACAGTGTCGGCAAAATCCTCTTCGGTTTCTCCTGGAAAACCTACTATAATATCTGTTGAAATACCGACATCTGGAATCTCATTCCTTAATTTTTCAATCAATTCCATATAGTATTCACGCGTATAATTTCTATTCATTAATTTCAAAATTTTATTGCTTCCTGCCTGAAAAGGAAGGTGTATATGTTCGCAAACTTTTTCACATTCTTTCATTGCCATAATAAGATCCATTGATAAATCCTTTGGATGAGAGGTGGTAAAACGTATTCTTTCAAGGCCTGAAATCTCGTTTATGATTCTAAGCAATTTGGGAAAATTGATACCATCTTCCAAATCTTTACCATAGGAATTTACATTTTGTCCTAATAAAGTAACCTCTTTATAGCCTTTTTGAACCAATTCTTCAATTTCTTTAACTATATCTTCAGGTTTTCTACTTCTTTCTCGTCCTCGTACGTATGGCACAATACAATAAGTGCAAAAATTATTACATCCGTACATAATATTAACCCATGCTTTTATTCCTTCTTCTCTTGCTATAGGAATTCCCTCTATAACTTGTCCCTCTGTATTCCAGATATCGATTACGGTTTCTTTAGTCAGCATGGCTTTTCTAATCAATTCCGGAAACATATGAAGATTATGGGTACCAAAGATTAAGTCTACATAGGGATATCTTTCTTTTATAAAATCGGCCACATCTTTCTGCTGTGGAACACAACCACAAATACCTAAAATCATGTCAGGTTTTTTTTGTTTTAATCTTTTTAATTGTGAAATTCTTCCATATACCCTATCTTCTGCGTGTTTCCTAACGCAACATGTATTAAATATTATAACATCCGCAAATTCATCTCTGTCGGTCTTTTCATAACCCATATTTTCCAGCATTCCTAAAAGCTTTTCAGAATCATGCTCATTCATCTGACATCCGAAAGTATGTATTATAAACTTCCTTCTCTGACCCCTTTGTCTATAAAATTCATCATTTAAATTTCTTACATATTCAATTGCTTCTTGTATATCTTGAATTCTATCTAATTCATGGCTATAAATATTATGCATTAATCTATACCTCCTTAATGAATAGGCATCATCTTTCTAAATATTATATCACATCATAAATATGAATATTATTTTTATTATAAAACAGTATCAACTTTTACTATTAATCCTTATTTTTTGTTTTAAATTTTGAAGCTTTGATATAATTTCATCAATATTCCTTTCTGCTTGCTTGAATTTTGAAATTTTTAAATTATCCTCAATATTATCAAAATAAAGCATTAATTCTTTTTTTAGATTAATAATTTCATCATCCAAATCATATTCTTCTTGTTTTACAAGGGGTCTAACATTCAATTCTTCAATTTTAACAATTTCAGTTTTGGAAAGAGTATAAACATCGCCTCGATATGGTATATATACATCCTTATGAAGGGTTTCATTTTTTATTAAATTTGAAAAACTTAATATGGCTTCTTCTTCGCCATGAACTAAAAATATTTTACCGATATGTTTAAAGGATTTTAACCATTTCATAAGGACATCTCTGTCAGCATGTCCTGAAAAACCGTCTATATTATATATAGAAGCATTAACTTTTATATTTTCATCAAAAATTTTTACATATTCTGCTCCATCAAGCAATTTTCTTCCCAGGGTACCCTCTGCTTGATATCCAACTATAACTATGCTCGACTCACTTCTCCATAAGTTATGTTTCAAATGATGTTTAATTCTCCCGGCATCACACATTCCACTTGAGGATATAATAATACAGCTACCTTCATAGCTATTGATGGCTTTGGATTCTTCAACGGATTGAGTAAATACAATATTGGCAAAGCTAAAGGGATTTTCTCCGGAATTTAGTAGATCCACGGTTTCTTTATCGTATAAGTTCGGATATTTTTTAAATATTTCAGTCACCTCAATAGCTAAAGGGCTGTCAACAAAAATTGGTATATCCGATTTTAACAATTTTTTTTCTTTAATAAATTTATCTAAATAATATAAAATTTCTTGAGTCCTTTCTACCGCAAATGCTGGAATAACTATATTGCCACCTTTTTTTAATGTATCATTAATTATTTTTAAAAGAAGTTCTTCCTTGATCCCTTTTGTTTCATGCAATCTATTGCCGTAGGTTGATTCCATTATTAAATAATCGGTTTCTTCTATCAAGGTCGGATCGTTGACTATCGGCTGCGATTCATTTCCTAAATCACCGGAAAATAGTAGCTTTATTTCCTGGCTATTTTCTTGTATATACATTTCAATGATGGAAGAACCCAATATATGACCAGCGTCCCTAAAAATTATTCTTATATTATTAGACAAAGAAATCACTTCATTATATTTAACCTTTTCAAAAAATTTTAAACTATAATAAGCATCCTCGGCAGTATATAATGGCTTTAATAGGCTTTTTCCCGTTCTACTTCTTTTTCTATTTTGCCATTCTGTTTCCGCTTCCTGAATATGTCCACTATCAGGTAACATGACGCTACATAAATCTACTGTCGCCTCTGTTGCAATGATTTTACCTTCAAAACCTTCTTTACATACCTTCGGTATAAGACCTGTATGATCTATATGTGCATGTGTTAAAATAATGTAATTTATACTTTTAGGATCAAACAAAAAAGATTCATAATTTAAGTCTTCTTCCTTCCCCTGAAACATTCCACAATCTATAAGTATTCTTATATCCTGTGTCTCTACCAAAAACATGGAACCTGTTACTTCTCTGCAGGCACCTAAAAAACCCAGTTTCATATAATCACTCCACTTTCATATAAAAAAAACTTTTTATTGTTTTTAAACCATACTTCTGCGGGAAAATGATCTGTTCTGTACTACCCAAGAAAAGAACCCCTCCATAATTTAAGCTATTATGAAACTTTCTAAATATTTTGTCTTTCACATCTTCCGTGAAATATATAAGAACATTTCTACAAACTACAAGATCCATGTTATTAGGATATTCATCCTTTAGTAAATCGTGACTTCGAAATTCCACACACTCCTTTATAGTATCAGATATTTTATATAAACCGTCCAGTTTTGAAAAATATTTGGACAAAAATTCTTCAGGAAGGTTTTTTAAGCTCCTCTCATGATATACACCGTTTTTTGCCTTAAGCAAAGCTTCTTTATCAATATCTGTAGCCAGAACCTTTATGTCTTTAAAATTAAAGAATTTGCTCAATAGCATCACCAAAGAATAGGGTTCTTCCCCAGTAGAACAGGCTGCGCTCCATACATTCAATTTTGTTTTTTTGTTTTTCAAGATCATCGGAATTATTTCCTTTTCTAATACGAACCACTGAGAGGGATTACGATAAAACTCAGAGACATTAATAGTTATGAAATTAATAAATTCTGTATAAACAGATTGATCCTTTTCTAAAAGAGTATAAAAAGTTTGATAGTCGGCACAATTATACCTACTCATAAAAGTATCTATTCTTCTCTTCATCTGCCTTTCCTTGTAACTCGATAGGTCTATCCCGGATTTTTTTAGAATCTTTGTTTTAAAGCCTTCGTAATCCATAAGTAATCATCCTTCCGAACTAAAAAATAAATTAATTTCTCTTAAAGCGCTCTCCAAACTATCAGAGGCATGAATCACATTTTCTGTAATACTATGAGCAAAATCCCCTCTAATAGTTCCCGGAAAGGCCTTTAAAGGATTAGTTTCTCCTATCAAAGCTCTCATACCTTCTATTACATTTTCTCCTTTTACTTTGAGAATAACAACAGGACCCGAGGTAATAAAATCTATTAAATCTTTAAAGAAAGGTTTGTTTTTATGTTGTTCATAATGCCTTTTAGCTAATTCTTCGGATAATACCATCATTTTTAATCCAGTTATTTCATATCCCTTTTCTTCTATTCTTAAGATAATTTTACCTATGAGCTTTCTCCTAACGGCATCCGGTTTAATCATTATAAAGGTTTCTTCCATAGATGTAACCTCCTTAAAATCTAATAAAAAATGCGCGTATTAGATTACACGCATTTAACTTTTTAAAGAATCTATTTTAATAATTTAATAGTTTACCACCTTAACGGGCTCTTCAAAAACTCCTCTTTTAACCTCAGTCGCAGTCATATATTTGGCCTTAAAATATTCGGTCAAATAATTACATGCATCCCATGGATTCACTCTGTTACCACAGGTAAAAACATCTACTGCTGCATAACCCAGTTCAGGCCATGTATGAATAGCTAAATGCGATTCTGAGATGACCACAACACCACTTACACCCTGTGGACTAAATTTATGGAATGCGACTTCCCTCACCTCAGCTCCGGCCTCCAAAGCAGCTTTTACCATGATTTTTTCTATTAACTCTCTGTTGTTTAATATTTCAGGATCGCATCCATAAAGTTCAGCCAAAATATGACGGCCCAAAGCGTTCATTTTCAGTCTCAGCCTCCTTTATCTTTAAAATTCTTTATTTTTCAGCATTTTTTATTCAATAATTTTAATTTTATCAGATTTTTTTCAAATGTCAATACATTGCATTAATTTTTTATGCTTTTCATAACAATATTAGTATATGTTATATTATATAAAAATGCAATATTTTTTATTTATCAATAAGATTTAAAAGCTCCTGTTTTACCGCTTCTATAAAGGAATATGGCGTGGAAGCACCGGCAATAATACCTATATTTTTGCATTTTTTTAATTCTTCAAAAGGAATGTCCTCCTTAAATTCTATAAGGAAAACCTTATTACAATACCGCTTACATACCTCCACTAATTTTTTTGTATTCGAACTCTCTCTACTTCCCAAAACCAAAACAGCATCATTTCGTTTAGCCAATCGTTCCGCTTCTGCTTGACGTTCGAAGGTCGCTTTGCATATCGTATTAAAAAATACTGCTGAATCCCAACCATCTTTCAATAAAGCTGTAATTTCATCCCATAACTTTTCTGTAAGGGTCGTCTGAGCGACGACACATATTTTACTATTTTTGGGTATCTTACTTATATCCTCTGCTTTTAAAATCACTATGGCATTATTGTTTACACACCATCCTTTAACACCAATCACTTCTGGATGTTTTGGATCTCCAACTATTATAATTGTATAACCATCTTGAGAATAACGGTAAGCAATATTCTGCACTTTTTTAACAAAAGGACAGGTTGCATCTTCTAAAATAATTCCTCTTTCGGAGGCCATATCATAAACTTTTTTTGGTACTCCATGAGTTCTTATAACAATAATTCCGCTATTTATATTATCAAAATTATCCAAAACTTTAACACCTTTCTTTTCCAAATCATGAACGACCTGTGGGTTATGAATTATAGGACCAAGGGTATAAATATCTTGCCCTCTATATTTCTGAAGACAATTTTCAATTATTTCGAAGGCACGTCTGATTCCAAAACAAAATCCGGAAGTTTTAGCTACTTCTATATTCAAATCAATACCCCCGATCTAATATATTAGTTCAGCAATTTTATTCATTATAATATTGCTCTGTTCTTCCAGCTGTTTATTAGAAAGTTTTTCGGCGCATTCCAAATAAAAGGGTTTACCGATTCTTACAGTAATCTTTGAAAAAAGATTATAGTTTCCGTCAATATATATGGGAATAATTGGGCTTTTTGATTTAATAGCTATAAGGGCTGCTCCTGGTTCACCTTTTAATAATCCAGTTCCCCTGTTACGGGTCCCTTCAGGGAAAATGCATAAAGCCTTCCCTTCTTTTAAAACCTTAAGAGCCATTTTTATAGCATTAATGTCGGATGTTCCTCTTTTTACAGGAAAAGCATTTAAATTCTTTATTAAAAACCCCAAAACTGGAAAACCAAAAAGCTCATATTTTGCCATAAAATAAATAGGTCTTTTATTAATACAACCTATAAGTGGTGGGTCCCAATAACTTTTGTGATTAGGACATAATATACAGGCACCTTCTTTAGGAATATTTTCAAAACCTTCTACTTTTATTTTAAATAATATTGATATTATAAATCTCACAATCGCTCTTGCGAATCTATAAAACATTTAATCCCCCCGCTTCTTTTTTATTATATTTAACATATCACTTACAACCTCTTCTATTGTTTTTCCTGTAGTATCCATAACAATTGCGTCTTTAGGTTTCCTTAGTGGAGATATAATTCTTTCCTTATCTCTCCTATCTCTTTCTTCAATATCGGCTTTTACTTCATCATAGGTTAAATTTTTATTCTTCTTTATCAAGTCACTAAATCTTCTTCTTGCTCTTTCTTCTAAAGAAGCATCCATATAAAACTTGATTTCCGCAAAAGGGAAAACCTGAGTTCCCATATCCCTTCCCTCAGCTACTATGGATTTACCTTTTGCAATAACCCTCTGTAGTTCCATCATTTTAGATCTAACCTCAGGAATGCTTGCAACAAGAGACACATGCTTATCCACAAGAGGTTCTCTTATTGTTTCGGTAACGTCTTCACCGTCTAAAAAAATCCTATCTTTTCTTATATCTATAACTGTATTTTTTAATAATTCCGATATTTTTTCTATGTCATTGAGTTTAATTTCTTTTCTTATTATTTTTAAAGTAAAAGCTCTATACATAGCGCCCGTATCTAAATAAGTATAGTTTAAAATACTCGCGAGTTTTTTTGCTACCGTACTCTTACCAGCTCCTGCAGGTCCATCTATAGTGATTATAATAATAAACACCCCCATTAATTATCCACTAAATCCTTTCTAAGCTCTGTAGCTCCATTTAAATAGACATGAACTACCTCTTCTTGAGTTTTATCGGTGTTAACAAGCATTAAAACCCGTATACAATTTTGAAGGCTACCTTTTACAAAAGCTTCCTGTAAACACAGTAAAGGTACAGAATTCCATCCCAATAATCGTGCAGCTTCAGCAGGATAGACCTCATTTATATCCAGGGTAGTAGAAAAAATTATACAAACTATTTCTTCCACTTTTATATTATTTTTACATACCATATCCAAAAGCAATTTTTGTGTTTCCCTGATTATATCGTCTTTTTTGTTATTTAATACTGTAGTTGCTCCTCTCAAACCTCTTACCAACTTCTTATCTCTCCCAAGGTTAGTCTATTTATCTAAACTAATTATATATCATTTAATTTTTTATAACAATATTATTTAAGTTTTACCCTCCCTAAAATTTCTATATTACCATCTGTTGTTATAAAATAATTTACTTTTGGGAATTCAACATTTTTACTGGTCATAATGATTTTAAAAGAAAGTAATCTTTTATCTTTTGTCGAATTAACTTCCAACACATCATTATTCTTAACAAAAATCTTTAAACTTTTATTTTCAAAATTACCTATCACTCTTCCATTAACAAGTATTTCAGATTGATTTTCATCAGAAGATTCGATAATAAGCCATCCGGAATTCAATATATTATAATACTCTTCTATTCTAAGTCCCTCTAATTTATATGTATTATTCAAATAAACACCAAAATTCTTATTCAAATATAGTAGCTGCGTCATTAATATTGTAACCAAGAATAAGATAATAACATATTGTAGGATATTCTCGAGTCTAAAAATAATGTTTTTTTCCAACTTTTTTCTTTCGAATCTTTTCATTTCTGGCCTCCTTAATTTAGTAGATTTTAAATTTATGATGTACTATTATATAAAAAAAATGCGCTATTTATAAAAGCGCACTATACTTTATTGTTTGTATATATTTGAGATTCGGACCATATATCTTCCAACTTCTTAAATGTCTGAGAAACTTTTTCTTTTTCCTTGACACCAACTGCAACAACCAACGCATTAATTATACTCAAAGGAGCAACCAATGAATCCACGAAAGAAGCCATATTACTTTTCGCTAATAATACGTGATCAGATATACCAGCAAGCGGAGATATAAAACTATCTGTTATGGCTACGATATCGGCGCCTTGACTTTTCGCAAATTTCAGAGCTTCAATGGTTCTTCTGGAATATCTTGGAAAACTTATTCCAATTACCAAATCACCTTTTGATACTCTAAAAATCTGCTCAAAAATATCGCTTATTCCCTGCGTAACTATCTTGATATTATCTAATATTAAATTTAAATAAAAACCCATATATTCGGCTAAAGCTGTAGAACTTCTCAACCCTATAATATATATCCTTTTTGCCTTTAATATTTTTTCCACTATAGTCTCAAATACGTTAATATCAATTTCTTCCAAAGTAGTTTTAATATTATTTATATCTGCCTTTAAGACCGTTTTTAATATGGATTCCTTGTTTAAAAGGTCATCAGAAAGTTCAAGGCGCTGAACGGTTGTAAGTTTCAGCTTAATTAATTCCTGAAGAGCATCGTGTAATTCAGGATAACCATCATAGCCTAAGGTATTTGCAAATCTAACTACGGTAGATTCACTCACTCCTACTTTTTCTCCCAATTTAGAAGCGGTCATAAAAGCTGCTTTATCATAATGGTTAAGTATATATTCTGCAATGATTTTCTGGCTTTTACTTAATTTGGGATAATGTTCTTGAATTCTGCTTATCAAATCTTCCTTTCGTTTATCCATAAACCATCAACCCTTTTAATAAATTTTTATTTATCGGTTTTTACCGGCAAATTATATCCTTTTTCAAAAGCATCTATATTAACCGTAACTGTATCTTTCGGAACCTTTCTCTTAATGGCTTCTATAAGGGATTCCTTTGAAACAACAGAAGTAACTTTAGCTATAACACCTAAGGATATGATATTGACTACCATGGGTCTTTTTAAATCATTGTAGGCCGTTTCTATAACGGAAACTCTAAGAATTCTATTATCCAATTTGTCATAATTTTTTATGGATGAATCTAATATAATAAGGCCATTTTTTTTCACGGCATTTTTATAACTTTCGTAGGCATCTTCTGTTAAAGCTAATAATATGTCCGCTTCACGTACCTTCGGATATTCTATTTCGCCATTACTTATTATAACTTCTGCCTTACTTGATCCCCCTCTGGCTTCAGGCCCGTAAGATTGGGTTTGAACAACATTTTTTCCATCTAAAATGGCGGCTTCCGCAAGTATTATACCAGCAAGAATTAATCCTTGACCTCCCGAGCCACTTAGTCTTATTTCTATATTATTATTTATAAAATTATTATCCATGGCTATCTCCCTTCTTAAATCCTTTTATTATTCTTTCGTATTCCGCTGTATATTCTGGTTCTTCGGAATTTACAAATTCTCCAATGATTATTTTTCCTTTCAGCTGCTCTGCTGTTAGTTTTTGGGCTGCACCAACATCTATGGAATTTTCTCTAAGCCAATCCAGCATGTCAAGTACCGTTCCTTTTTTATTCTTTCTTCCGTAGTATGTAGGACATACACTTACCGCTTCTACAAAGGAAAATCCTTTGTGCATTATGGCTTTTTCCAAAAGCTTTATGAGCTGATGGGTATGATATACGGTCCCTCTTGCGACATAGGTGGCTCCGGCCGATGCCGATAGTTTGCAAGCATCAAAACTTTTTTCTATATTCCCGTAGGGTGCTGTTGTCCCCTTCTCGTATTGCGGTGTTGTTGGTGAGTATTGTCCTCCCGTCATCCCGTATATGTTGTTGTTAAAGAGTATTGTGGTTATGTCTATATTTCTTCTTGCTGCATGTATTAGATGGTTACCTCCTATTGCCGTGCAATCGCCGTCTCCGGTTATAACTATTACCTTTAGCTCCGGATTTGCAAGTTTAACTCCTGTGGCAAAGGCTAAGGCTCTGCCGTGTGTTGTGTGAAGGGTATCAAAGTTTAGATATCCTGGTGCTCTTGAGGAACAGCCTATTCCGGATACTACGCATATTTTGTTGGTGTTAAGCCTTAAATTTTCTATGCTTCTTATAAGAGCACCTAATATGATCCCGTGTCCGCATCCAGGACACCATATATGAGGTAATTTATCGTAACGAAAATATTTTTCTATGAGGTATCTATTCATTAATAAACCTCCTCTATTTTGGTTAATATCTCGTCTGGTGTGATAAGTTCTCCGTTTACTTTGTTAAGTCTGTGTATATTAGCTGTACACCCTAAAAGCCGTTCTATTTCTAAGACCATCTGTCCCATGTTCATTTCGGCTACAATTATGGTTTTACCTAAAGCTACCTTTTTTAACGGGGCTTCTGGAAAGGGCCATATGGTTATTGGCCTGAACATTCCTACTTTCAGCCCTTTTTCTCTTGCTATGGAAATGGCTTTTTTAGCTGACCTTCCTGTACATCCGTAGGCTACTATAATTATCTCTGCGTCGTCGCATAAATAGCTTTCGTATGATATAATGTCTTCTATGTTTTTATATATCTTATTCATAAGCCGCTTAAGTAATCTTTCAATTTCTTCAGGATTATTGGTGGGAAATCCATATTCGTCGTGTATAAGGCCAGTTACGTGAAATTTATAGCCTTCCCCAAAGGATGCCATAGGAGGTACCAAATCTTCTTCTCCCCTGTAGGGTACGTATTTGTCCGGTGTTACTTCAGGCTTCTTCCTGTTTACTATCTCTAACTTGGTTACATCGGGCAGCATAACTCTTTCCCTCATGTGGGCTATGACTTCGTCTAATAGAAGTATTACCGGAACCCTATATTTTTCTGATAGATTAAAGGCTCTTATGGTTGTATAAAAAATTTCTTCTACCGAAGATGGATAAAGGGCTATTATGGGATGGTCTCCATGGGTACCCCATCTCGCCTGCATCATATCGCCCTGAGCGGGAAGTGTGGGAAGACCTGTACTGGGCCCCCCTCTTTGAACATTAACTATAACACAAGGTGTCTCGGTTAAAGAGGCATAACCGATATTCTCCTGCTTGAGAGAAAATCCCGGTCCACTTGTTGCTGTCATGGCTTTTAATCCGGCTAAAGAGGCACCTATTACTGCTGCCATACTGGCAATCTCATCTTCCATCTGAATAAATTTGCCGCCCACCATCGGCAATTTTTCTGCAGAAAATTCCGCTATCTCGGTTGATGGTGTAATGGGATACCCGGCAAAAAACCTCATTCCAGCAATTATTGCTGCTTCTACACAGGCTTCATTGCCCTGCAAAAGTTTATACGTATTATCTTGTTCCTTCATCATGGTTACCTCCTAAGAAAATGGCATAATCGGGACATCTGAGTTCACATAGACCGCATTTTATACATTTCTCTTCATCTACTATGTGAACTTTGTTGTCCTTTATTTCCAAAACCTTTTTTGGACAAAATTTCACACATATTCCACAGCCTTTACACCATTTTATATTTATCTGAAGCTTCTTTTCTTTGCTTTTCTCTTCCATCTATTTCCCACTCCTTAAATATTTCTTCAATATATTATTCAACATAAATGCAAAAAATCCTTCTTAGATTGCAATAAAAATTTCAAAAAAATCTGTTATTCTGTTTTATAAATACTTATTTTGATTTTTTCTTTTTCTTTACTTAAGCCCAAAATAATACCCTTATCTTTTAAGTTTCTATTCAAAAAATCTATTACTTGATAAAGCTCAAAATCTTTCTCAAAAACCTTTTCAGCTATTAATTCCAATTTTTCCTTTTCCATTTTAATCATCCTCCTATTAAATAGTTAGTTTGTATTCCTTTAATTTCTCAAATAAAACATGGTCGGTCAAATCAAAATGTATTGGGGTTATGGATACAAACTTATTTCTTACAGCACATATGTCGCTATTATCATCACATACCTCCTCTACTACTTCACCGGACAGCCAATAATACACCCTACCACGAGGATCCATTCTTTTAACAAAATTATCCTTATAGCGTCTAAAACCCAACTTTGTTATTTTAAAACCCTTAATTTCCTCTCTCGAACATACGGGTATATTAACATTGAAAATGGATTTCTTCAAAATATCATCTTTGATAACAATATCAACTATTTTTTTAACTATATCTTTTGCTAATTCAAAATCATAATTCTTAAATCCAGCTAATGAAAAAGCAATGGAAGGAATACCGTAAATAGAAGCTTCAATTGCGGCCGAAACTGTTCCGGAATAAATTACATCTGTTCCTAAATTAGGACCTTTGTTTATTCCGGATAATACCAGATCGGGACGCTGAGAAAGAACACCTTCTACACCTAACTTAACGCAATCTGCTGGTGTCCCATTTATAGCAAAGATTTTGTATTTGGTACCTAAAAAAGTGATTTCTTCGATTCTTAATGGGTTATGCATGGTAATAGCATGACCAGTAGCACTTCTTTCTCTATTCGGACCGATAATAACTATTTCTCCAAATTCCTCTACTGCTTCAGCAAGTTTTATTATCCCTTCTGAATAAATCCCATCATCGTTGGTAATTAATATATTCATTATAGGCCTCCTCCATTAATAAAATTTTTAAAATTCTTTAAAATAAAATAGGGAGTGATAACTTTGATATATATTGACGATGCAGGAAGCGGGAGCTTAGTCGGAGGAACATGTATTGGAATTCTGCGTTTAGAAACCTACGAATATTATTATGATATTATACCTCTATCATATTATACAACTGAAAACTTTAAAAATAAATTATATATAAAATATGTTGTAGAGATAGTAAAAAATATATTTAAAAAAATGGAAGTTAATAAAAAAGAAAAAATATTTGTTTGTCAGGGATACATTTTTGAAGAACTTAGAAAATGGTTAATAAAAGAAAATTTCCACTGGTATAACACCAAAATTTCAGAGCCTTTACAAAGTATCGTAGAGAAAACCTTTGAAAATTATGTAGCAAAATTGGGATTACCCGAACTATTT
>Ga0334722_10003403_pt1 | contig 17153 bp, 16 predicted proteins | sample C3_bottom_MG_FD_207210 | JGI IMG/M metagenome (GOLD analysis project Ga0334722, IMG submission 207210) | Sediment microbial communities from Yellowstone Lake, YNP, Wyoming, USA - C3_bottom | ecosystem: Environmental > Aquatic > Freshwater > Lake > Sediment | place: USA: Wyoming | collected...
CGAATACTATAACGGGCAGTACCTGCACTCAGCCCTGGGCTATAAGCCGCCCAGACAGTTCGAAACCGAGTTCAACGAGAGCCACAATACTCTCTTAGTTGCCGCTTGACAAACGGGGGGCACTACATACTCTTCCTTTCGCTGCTGCCTGAGCTTCATCAAGAAAGATATTCAGAAATAAGAAGAAAAAAACTAATAAATAACATGCTCTTGCTATAACCATAGCATGCTTTTTCATCCCGTACTTCTTGTTTATCAATAACGCGAACTGCTAGTAATTACGTTTGGATAAAACAATCTTCCCTTAATTATTTTATGCAACACCCGTGCCAAATTACAGTATTTATATTGTCTCGCATTATCGGCATGTTACATGCTTGCGACAACTCGCCTACCGGTCAAGTGAGCGTATTCCCTCACAACCGTGCTCGTTTACAAACAATAAATCCAACCACGTTGAAATGTTTAGGCTTTACTTCTCATCGCCGCATCCATCCACCCGACCCTCTATAATATTGACAACGCCTCGTCAATAGGCTATATTCACCAACCAACAAAAACAGACATAACGCACCGAAAGGAGACTTGAATTGGCATACGACGTGACTTTCATACCCGGAGACGGGACCGGGCCGGAGATAGCGGAGGCGACGCGGAGGGTGCTCGAGGCGACCGGCGTCAAGTTCAACTGGGACGTCCAGGACGCAGGCATAGACGTGTTCGAGAAGGAGGGCAACCCGCTCCCCGACAGGGTGATCGCGTCTCTCCAGAAGAACAAGGTCGGCATAAAGGGGCCGGTCACGACCCCGGTCGGCACGGGCTTCAGGAGCGTCAACGTGACGCTCAGGCAGAAGCTCGACCTGTACTGCTGCCTCCGCCCGTGCAAGACCTACGAGGGCGTCCGCTCCCGCTACGAGAAGATCGACCTGGTCATCGTGCGCGAGAACACCGAGGACCTCTACGCGGGCATCGAGTACGAGAAGGGCTCCGACGGGGCGAAGGCGATAATCGACGTCGTTAAAAATAACGGCGGCCGCGATATACGCCCGGACTCAGGCATCAGCATAAAACCCATCTCGGTATTCGGGACCGAGCGCATCGTCCGCTACGCCTTCCAGTACGCGCGCGACAACAAGCGCAAGAAGGTGACGTCTGTACACAAGGCGAACATCATGAAGCACTCCGACGGGCTCTGGCTCGACGTCTCCCGCCAGGTGGCGAAGGACTTCCCGGACATCGAGTTCGAGGACAGGATAGTGGACAACATGTGCATGCAGTTGGTCCAGAAGCCGGAGCTCTACGACGTGATAGTCCTGCCGAACCTCTACGGCGACATACTGTCCGACCTCTGCGCGGGCCTCATCGGCGGCTTGGGCGTCGCGCCCGGCGCGAACATCGGGACGATTGGCGCGCTCTTCGAGCCGACCCACGGCTCCGCCCCGAAGTACAAGGGCATGAACAAGGTCAACCCGGTCGCCATGATGCTCTCGGGCGTGATGATGCTGACCTACTTGGACGAAAAGGACGCGGCGGCCCGGATGGAGAAGGCAATATCCGAAGTGATAGCCGAGGGCAAGGACGTGACATACGACCTGAAGCCCAAGGCCGACGACCCGACCGCGGTCGGCACGTCCCAGATGGCGGACGCGATAATCAAGAGGATGAAGAAATAAGCGCCCCCACCCATGTCCCTCCCCCGCAGGTGGGGAGGGAGTAAAGTGAAATCCCCCTCTTTCCCCCTTTGTAAAAGGGGGACGCCGGAGGCGGGGGGATTTTTTATGTTATAATTTAAGTATGTAGAGCGTGGGGGCGTATGCTATACGCCCCCGCATAGTTTCAACCGTAACCAAGAGGAGTTAATGGAATCCATCCCCCTCCCCCATCCCGACCCGCTGATAAGCATCATCATCATCATGGCATGCATACTGTTCGTTGCCTTCTTCTCAAGCTCCGAGGCCGCGCTCATCTCGGTCAGCCGCCTCAAGATCAGGAGCCTCATAGAAAAAGGCGACAAGCGTGCCGCCGCGGTGCAGAGGCTTCGTGAGGAGCCGGACAGGCTGTTCGGCACGATACTCCTCACCGAGAACTTCTTCATAATACTTGCCTCGTCCCTGGGGACCACGCTTGCAATATCGCTATTCCCCGAGCACGAAGGGATTACCGTCGGGGCCTCGATTGTCCTGACGATATTCATAGTCATGCTGGGCGAGATAACGCCGAAGACCTTCGCCGCCTCGCACGCGGCCAGGCTTGCGTTGATAGTCGGGCGCCCTATGGAGGCCATCGTCACCATCATGCATCCTGTCGTCTGGCTGTTCACGCGGGTGACCAACGGCCTGCTGAACATGCTCGGCCAGAAGCAGGAGGGCTCGCCCTTCGTGACGGAAGAAGAGATAAAGGCCATAATCTCTATCGGCGAGGAAGAGGGCGCACTCGACGAGGACGAGAAGTCCATGCTCCACAAGGTGTTCGAGTTCGGTGACACGCTCGCGGTCGAGGCCATGCGGCCCCGGACTGAGATAGTGAGCATACCAAAAGAGGCGAAGGTATCCGAGGTGCTCGCCCTCGTCTCCGAGCACGGCCACTCCCGCTTCCCTGTGATAGAGGACACGGTAGACAACATCCAGGGCGTGCTGTACGTCAAGGACCTGGTGATTGCGATGGCAGACGGCGGGCTCGACCCGGAAAGCCCGATAAGCCGCATGATACGCCCGGCATACTTCATACCGGAGACCAAACGGGTGCGCGAGCTTCTGACCGAGATGCAGGCGCAGAAGATACAGATGGTGATAGTGATAGACGAGTACGGCGGCACGGCCGGGCTTGTTACGCTCGAGGACCTCATGGAGGAGATAGTCGGCTCGATACAGGACGAGTACGACAGGGAGGAAAAAGAGGTCCAGATAGTGGACGAGAAGAACTTCGTCGTGTCCGGCACCGCTGACATAGACGAGGTCAACGGTGAACTCGGCATAAACATAACGTCCGAGGACTTTAACACGATAGGCGGGTTCGCGTTCGGGCTGTTCGGCAGGATGCCGAGGCCGGGCGAGACGCTCAAGTACCGGGAGCTGAAGTTCGAGGTGCTGGAGATGGAAGGGCGTAAGATCGCGCGTCTGAAGATAACGAAGCTGTAACCGGCGGGGGCCGCCAGTGGAAGTCATTCCGAGGCCGTACACGCCCACGCATGTCATTCTGAGGAGCGCAGCGACGAAGAATCTCGGGTTATTGTTTTTGTCGTAGGGGCGCAATTCATTGCGTCCGCGTAATGTGACGGGCTCGATAAATCGAGCCCCTACAATTGTCAATTCAACCCGGGATTCTTCGCTTCACTCAGAATGACAACCTAAATATAACAGAACAGCAACCTAAGCATAGCTGAATAACAATAAAATTAAACTCGATTCACACAAGGAGGCGGCTTTGCGCAAGAGGAACAAGATAACGGTGGTAGGCGCGGGGAACGTGGGCGCGACGACGGCCCAGAAGGTGCTCGAAATGGGCCTTGGCGACGTGGTGCTGGTGGACGTGGTCGAGGGCGTGCCGCAGGGCAAGGGGCTGGACCTGACCGAGTCCGCGCCGGTAATAGGCCTCAACGGGAGCATAGTCGGGACTAACGGATACGAAGAGACGAAGGGCTCCGACCTGATAATTATCACGGCGGGACTTGCGCGCAAGCCCGGCATGAGCCGCGACGACCTCCTGGCCGCGAACGTCAAGATAGTCGCCGAGGTAGCGCGTCAGGCCGCGCCGTTATCCCCCGACGCTGTAATCATAGTCGTCACAAACCCGATGGACGTGATGGCATACGTCGTCGAGAAGGTGAGCGGGTTCCCGAAGGAACGCGTCATCGGCATGGGCGGGGTGCTCGACTCGGCCCGCTTCCGCGCCTTCATAGCGATGGAGCTTAATGTGTCGGTCGAGAACACGCACGCGTTCGTCTTAGGCGGGCACGGCGACTCGATGGTACCGCTCCCGAGGTTCTCCACCGTATCCGGAATACCCATCACCGAGCTTCTATCGAAGGAGAGGATAGACGCGCTCGTCGAGCGGACGCGTAACGGCGGGGCGGAGATAGTCGCGCTTCTCAAGACCGGGAGCGCATACTACGCACCCGCGGCATCGGCGGCCCAGATGGCCCAGGCCATACTGCTGGACGAAAAGAAGATACTCCCCTGCTCCGTCCACCTTACCGGCCAGTACGGACACAGCGGGATGTACGCGGGCGTGCCGGTCAAGCTCGGCGCTTCCGGCATCGAGCAGATAATCGAGATTAAGCTCTCCGCAGACGAGCAGGCCGGGTTCGACAAGTCGTGCGAGGCGGTGAAGAAGGGGCAGGCGGCGACGGGGTATTAACCTCGTGTTGTCATTCTGAGTGAAACGAAGAATCTGCTTTTGATGTGTAGCTGCACGATTCATCGGGCGGGATTAGTTCAATCCCCCGAAACCCGAACATGCGGTTTCCCCCTCACCCTGTAGTCCCTCTCCCGCAAGGAGAGGGACAAATATTTTAATCCCCCTCGCCTCGCGGGAGAGGGGGTTGGGGGTGAGGGGTTTCAAAACCTGTTGACATCCCCACCCCAATAATGGTATAAATGTCTTTTTATTAAACACTTTACAGGAGGATTTCACCGAAATGGAGCGTACACTTTCCATCATCAAACCCGACGGCGTCAGGCAGGGCGTAATCGGGCGGGTAATAAAGCGTTTCGAGAAGAACGGCCTCAAGGTCGTGGCCATGAAGATGATACACATGGACAAAAAGGAGGCCCAGGGCTTCTACGCCGTCCACAAGGAGCGCCCGTTCTTCGGCTCGCTGACGGACTTCATGTCGTCCGGCCCCTGCGTGGTCATCGCGCTCGAAGGCGAGAACGCAATAAAGAAGAACCGCGAGTTGATGGGCGCGACCGACCCGAAAGAGGCGGCGCCCGGCACGATAAGGAAGGACTTCGCGGCGAACAAGGAAGAGAACATCGTACACGGCTCCGATGCGCCGGAGACCGCGGCATTCGAGATAGGCTATTTCTTTAACGCTTTCGAAATAGTCGGATAATGCCATAACGTCGGCGTCCCCGACGCAAGCTTATGCAGTTTATTCAGGAGGTCCGTTTTGCCGAAAAAAGACAAAGAGCCGAAAGAGACGGCCAGCAAGGACTGCCGGGGCAAGGTGCTCCGCGAGAAGACCCATTTCGAGCTTCAGGACGTGGCCGAGGCCAACCTATACCGGGACTACTTCCCGTACAGCGAGGTGCCGAAGCTCCCGTTCAACGACAGGGTCGTCCCGATGGAGCTTCCCGACGACATATTCATCACGGACACGACTTTCCGCGACGGACAGCAGTCCCGTCCGCCCTACTCAGCGCAGGAGATAGTCGAGATATACGACTTCCTGCACAGGATGAGCGGGCCGAACGGCGTGATACGCCAGTCCGAGTTCTTCCTGTACAGCGACAAGGACAAGGAAGCGGTGCGGCTCTGCCTTGAGCGCGGCTACAAGTTCCCGGAAGTCACCGGCTGGATACGCGCCGTTAAGTCCGACTTCCAGCTCGTGAAGGACATGGGCCTTAAGGAGACCGGTATACTCGTGTCCTGCTCCGACTACCACATATTCCTGAAACTGAACATGTCCCGGAAGCAGGCGATGGCGAAGTACCTCGAGGTCGTGAAGGCCGCGCTCGATGCGGGGGTCAAGCCCCGCTGCCACTTCGAGGACATTACCCGCGCCGACTTCTTCGGCTTTGTCATACCATTCGCTCAGGAGCTTATGAAGCTCTCGGAGGAATCGAAGATACCCATCAAGATACGCGCCTGCGACACGATGGGATACGGCGTGCCGTACGTCGGGGCCGCGCTCCCCAGGGGCGTGCCGGAGATAATGTACTCGCTCAGGCACTACGCGGGCGTGCCGTCCGAGCTTCTCGAATGGCATGGACACAACGATTTCCACAAGGGCCTGATTAATGCGACCACCGCATGGCTCTACGGCTGCTCTTCGGCCAACGGCGCCCTGCTCGGCTTCGGTGAGCGCACCGGTAACACGCCGGTCGAGGCCCTGTTGATCGAGTACATAAGCCTGACGGGCAACGCAAACGGCGCGGACGCCGCCGCGATTACTGATATGGCGGAGTACTTCAGACACAAGCTGAAGGTGCACATACCGACCAACTACCCGTTCGTCGGCGCGGACTTCAACAACACCGCCGCGGGCATTCACGCGGACGGCGCGCTCAAGAACGAGGAGATATACAACATCTTCGACACGACGAGCATATTGAACAGGCCGATGGGCGTGATAATCACGGACAAGTCCGGCATCGCGGGCATCGCCTACTGGGTGAACGCGCACCTCGGTCTGGCCGGCGACAAGGCCGTCGACAAGCGGCACCCCGGCATCGCAAAGATACACAAGTGGGTGATGGAGCAGTACGCCGAAGGGCGCACGACGAACATATCCAGGGACGAGATGGCCGAGAAGGTCAAGAAGAACCTGCCGGAGTTCATGGTGTCCGACCTGGACGTGATGAAGCAGAAGGCGCGGGAGATAGCGGTGCACCTGGTCGAGGCCGTGGTCGAGACGGCCGGCTTCAAGACGATGGACAAGAAGGCGATGGAGAAGTCCCTCCAGAAGATGCTCGACGAAAACCCGTTCATCCAGTTCGCATACGTGGTCAACACCGACGCGAAGAAGGTGACGAAGAACATCACCCAGATAGTTGACCGGGCGAGCTACGAGCACTTCGGCCTGGACGAGGACTTCTCGGACAGGAGCTGGTTCATCAACCCGATGAAGGACGGCAAGGCATCCGTGACCAACTTCTACACGTCCAAGATAACCGCGGCGCTCGCCATAACCGTGTCCACCCCGATAAGGAACGCCTCGGACGACATCACGGGCGTGCTCGGGATAGACATAAAGTTCGAGGACCTGGTTAAAGCAGAGTAGCTCAAAACAACAGCATCACCGTTACTTTCTTTTCAGGTGAAAAGTTATCGTTTCATCTTCGACGGCTTCGCCGCCGTAATGTTCAGTAACGCAAAGAAAAGCCATTACTTTAAGTAGTGGCTTTCTTTTGGTACTTTTCTTTCACCCGAAAGAAAAGTACGGTCTACTCCTGAGCCTTTGTGGTATACTTTCTCTTATTAATTCCGTTCTTATCCTTCTTCGGGGCCTTTAATGCCGATGACCGACAACCTCTTCTGGCGAAGGCTGCACTCCTTCATGGGCGTCATGCCGCTCGGCGCCTTTCTGGTATTCCACCTCTACGAGAACTCGCACTCGCTATCCGGGCCCGTCGTATACGACAGGATGGTCATGGACTTAAGGGCCATGCCCTACCTCAACCTGCTTGAGATAGTCTTCATATACATCCCCCTGCTCTACCATTCGCTCTACGGGCTTTACGTCTGGTATACCGGGAAGAACAACTTCCCGCAGTACGGCTACGCACGTAACGGGCTATATACCGTACAGCGCTACACCGGCATCGTCGCGTTCGTTTTCATCTGGTATCACGTATACGACCAGAGGCTTCTTGCCGCGCCCGGCTTCGGGACGGTCAGGTTGTCCATCGGCCACCCGGCCGTCTTTATAATATACTTCGTCGGGATAGCGTCCGTGGCGTTCCACTTTTTTAACGGCGTCTGGAACGCGCTTATCAAATGGGGTATTACCGTCGGCAAGAAATCGCAGCGGTTATCACTCGGCGCATGCGCCGTCATGGGGCTGGGGCTGATATTCGTAGGCCTTAGGGCGCTTGCGGGGTTCATGGGGTAAATCCCCCCGCCTCCGGCGTCCCCCTTTGACAAAGGGGGAAAGAGGGGGATTTAAGGTCAAAGTCAAAAGTGGGTCCTCTGACGGAGCCAGCCCTGAGCGAAGCCGAACTGGCTCAGGACGACAAATACCTGCTGGTGATTTGCGGTTTGCATCGCCTAGCACTAGTGATAGAAGAGAATTTCCAGTGGATAAGAAACAGCGCAATGACTTTGAATTATGCTGCGAGGTAAGTAAGAAAGTGGCGACTAAATACGGTGGCCGCACTCAAGCAATAATATACCCGGAGAATGAAAGGGTTGTTGTTCTTGTCTGGACTGCTGCAGGCATAATTGAAAATGGCGGTTTCCGTTATTTATTTGGTTCTGTACTGCCAGGCGATGCCAAGTGTGCCCATACTATAATCGCTCTTACGCGCATTGGTTGTGTAAAAGCTGCGGAAATTGTACAAAGAGCTGTATGTTTATTCCCGGATTGCCTACCTCACAGATACGATGTAGAACGCATCCGATGGTATGAAAGTCAACCGGAAGATATTAAAGTTCTTCTTGATACTGAATTCTTGAATGAACTGGACAATATTACAACGGGCTTGGCCAAATATATCAGAGAACTGGGACTGGATAAAATGTACTGATGGATAAATTAGCTAAATATGCTTAACAATAAATCCAAAATTATCGTCATCGGCGGCGGGCTCGCGGGCCTCATGTCCGCGATAAAGGTCGCGGAATCTGGACACAAGGTGATGCTCTTCGCAATACACCCGGTCAGGCGCTCGCACTCGGTCTGCGCGCAGGGCGGCATCAACGCCGCGAAGAACCTGAAGGGCGAGGGCGACTCGGTCTGGCAGCACCTCGACGACACGGTGTACGGCGGCGACTTCCTTGCGAACCAGCCTCTGGCGAAGCGGATGTGCGAGGCCGCGCCCGGCATAATCGACCTGACCGCCCGGATGGGAGTTATGTATAACCGGACGCCGGAAGGGCTTCTCGACTTCAGGCGGTTCGGCGGGACGAAGTACCACAGGACCGCCTTCGCCGGCACGACCACCGGCCAGCAGCTGGTATACGCGCTCGACGAGCAGGTCAGGCGGTACGAGGCCGAAGGGCTGGTCGAGAAATACGAGAACTGGGAGCTGCTGAGCCCTGTTTTAGACAGCTCCGGGACGTGCCGTGGCATAACCACGCTTAACCTCCACACGATGGAGGTCAGGGCGTTCCCGGCCGACGCGGTAATCGCCGCAACGGGCGGCATAGGCGCGATATTCGGGAAGAGCACCAACTCGATAGTCAATACCGGGAGCGCGGCCTCCGCGTTATACCAGGCCGGTGCGGTATACGCAAACCCCGAGTTCGTGCAGGTGCACCCGACCGCGATGCCCGGCGAGGACAAGCTCCGGCTCATCTCCGAGTCGGCGCGCGGCGAAGGCGGACGGGTATGGGTGACGAGAGACGGGAAGCCGTGGTACTTCCTTGAGGAATGGTATCCCGCGTACGGGAACCTCGTCCCGAGGGACGTCGGCGCGCGCGCGATATTCAAGGTGGTCTTCGAGATGAAGATGGGCGTGGACGGGCAACCCATGGTATACCTCGACATATCGCATTTGCCGAGGCACGACCTCGACACGAGGCTTTACGGTATAATGGAGATATACGAGCGCTACACCGGCGACGACCCGCGGCGGGTCCCGATGAAGGTCTTCCCCGCCGTGCACTACAACATGGGCGGGCTGTGGGTGGACGGCAATATGGCGACCTCCATACCCGGACTGTTCGCGGCGGGAGAGGCCGAGTACCAGCACCACGGCGCGAACCGGCTCGGCGCGAACTCGCTCGTCTCCTGCATCTTCGACGGCATGGTCGCAGGGCCAGCCGCCGTGGCCTATGCGGAAGGAGCTTCCAGAGGCGCATCCAATACGCCCTCGCCGCTGTACGAGGCCGAGGCAAGACGCCAGACGGATATAAACGAAAGGCTCCTGACATCGACCGGGAGCGAGGACGTATACGCGCTCTACACCGAGATGGGCGACGTCATGCGCGAGAACGTCACGGTGATAAGGCGGAACGATGCACTCAAGAAGACCGGCGAAAAGCTGGTCGAGCTTCAGGACAGGTATAATAATATAAGGCTCCCGGACAAGTCCGGCACGGCTAACCAGGGGCTTGTGTTCGCGCGTGAGCTATACAACATGCTCGTGCTCGCGCGTGCGATAACGGACGGGGCGCTCATGCGTGACGAGTCGAGGGGCGCGCACTTCAAGCCAGAGTTCCCGGTGCGAAACGACAAGGATTGGCTAAAAACGACAAAGGCGACATATTCGCCGGACGGGCCGGTACTCGAGTACGAGCCGGTTGACGTCTCGCTGATAGAGCCGAGGGAGAGGCACTACGATATTGAATGACATCATGCCCCATTCATGGGGCGACAAACATGTAGGGGCCGACCCTCGTGTCGGCCCATTCCGTGCTTGTCTTATTCTGTCACCCCGTGCTCGACACGGGGCCCAGGAATTATCAACTTCCTGGGCCCCCGTTTTCACGGGGGTGACGTAGAGAAGAAGGGCCGACAAACGGGTCGGCCCCTACAATAAGCATACGGAGGTTTACTAAAAATGAGCAAGAAGTTCGTTGTCCTGATTGCATTACTGGTATTGTTGGCGTCATGTGCCGCGAACGGCCCGCATGAGACAAAACCCGCATCGCCGCGCGTCAACACGGTCTACATATGGGACGCGGACGGGCACATCGACCTTGCGCTCCTCCGGGGGCTGAAGGCCGAGGCAGGGTCGTACATGAAGTCGAAGGGTATAGCGGTCTCGGACAACCCGGAGGCGACGGAAAGTTACCTGAAGATAACGGTCATCGATGCAACAAAAGACGAGGACTCCGGACACGCATACATCAATGCGCGCCTTTATATACTTAACGCATCGGACAGCAGTATCATCTACGACAGGACGTTCGAGGCGAAGGGAAAGGGCGACTACCCCATCGGCAAGTTCGTCGAGGGCGCACTCAAGGATTATTTCAGATAAGCGGACTATGGACTCGAAATTCACAGTAAGGATAAAACGCCTGGGCTCGCCGGACGGCTCGCCGTCATGGGAGGAGTTCGAGCTGTCGTTTCGGCCCGGCATGAACATCATTATCGCCCTCCAGGACATTCAGAAGAGGCCGGTAACCAAGGACGGCCGCGCGACCACGCCGGTGTCGTGGGAATGCTCATGTCTCGAGGAAGTATGCGGGGCCTGCACGATGCTCGTAAACGGACACCCCATGCAGGCGTGCACCGGCCTCGTCGATAAGCTCGCGACCCCGATTACGCTGGAGCCACTCAGCAAGTTCCCCGTGGTGCGGGACCTCGTGGTGGATAGAAGCATCATCTTCGAGAACTTCAAGAAGGTGCGCGCATGGGTCACGGTAGACGGGACCTACGAAGCCGGCGGCTCCGGGCCGCGTGTAAGCCAGGAGCAACAGCAGGCCGCATACCCTCTTGCAAGGTGCATAACCTGCGGTTGCTGCATCGAGGCATGCCCGCAGGTGAACCCGGGTTCCCCGTTTATGGGCGCGGCGGTGCTAAACCAGGTGACGCTCATAACGTCGTATCCGACCGGGTGGATGAACAGGGCGGACAGCCTCGCGGAAGTAAGGAAAAGCGGCGGGCTCGCCGACTGCGGCAACGCACAGAACTGTGCGCGGGTATGCCCGAAGCAGATACCGCTCGTGGACTCTATAGCGACTCTCAATAGGCGTGCTATAGTTGATGGTATAAAGAGGTGGTTTAACAGGTAACACCCCCTCAGTCCCCCTCTTAGTCTAAGAGGTGGATGGGGGAGTTATTAAAGAAAGCTTTTATGCGCATACACGAATACCAGGCAAAAGAAATAATCGGACGCGCGGGCATAGCCGTGCCTTCAGGCAAGACGGCCTCGACTCCCGAAGAAGCGCGCGAGGCGTTTTTGTCTCTCGATTCCCCTCTCGCCGTCGTCAAGGCCCAGGTGCATACCGGCGGGCGCGGGAAGGCGGGAGGGATAAAGGCCGTCCACTCGGCTGAAGAGGCTTATACGGCGGCGGAAGAAATCCTTGGCAAGAGGCTCGTCACCGCGCAGAGCGGCCCTGAGGGCGTCTTTGTCAGGAAGGTGCTCGTCGAGGTAGGGCTTGCCGTAGAGGAGGAATACTACATCGGCATAACCATCGACCGCCGCCTTGCAAGGCCTGTGGTCATGGCAAGCTCGTCCGGCGGTGTAGAGGTCGAGGAGGTCGCAAGGAAGGAACCCGGCAAGATAATCAAGGAGTACATCGAACCGGTCTTCGGCCTCCAGCCGTACCAGGCCCGCAAGATGGCCTACGCCATCGGCGTGTCGGGCGAGGACGTAAACCGCTTCGTGGACGTGATGCTCAAGATGCACATCATATTCCTGGTATCGGACGTCGAACTGCTCGAGATTAACCCCCTTGTGCTGGTGGAGGACGGAAGCTTCGTCGCGCTCGACGCAAAGATGGTCATAGACGACAACAGCCTGTTCAGGCATGAGGAACTAAAAAAGGCAGACGACCCGGCCGAGTTGGACCGCCTCGACTACGAGGCGAAGAAGGCGGGTATAAACTACATAAAGCTGAAGGGCGACATCGGCTGCATGGTGAACGGCGCCGGGCTTGCCATGGCGACGATGGACCTGATAAAGAAGTACGGCGGCGAACCCGCGAACTTCCTCGACGTGGGCGGAGGCGCGTCCGCCGAGAAGATAAAGACCGCGCTCGAAATCCTGCTGTCAGACCCGAAGGTCGAGTCGGTGCTCGTCAACATCTTCGGCGGGATACTGCGCTGCGACGAGCTGGCGAAGGGGATAGTGGCCGCGACGAGGGAACTCGGCATAAGCGTCCCGATGGTCGTCCGGCTCGAAGGCACGAACAAGGACGAGGGCGCGCGCATATTGATGGAGTCCGGCCTCAGCTTCAAGGTCGCGCACAACATGCGCGAGGCGGGAGAGATGGCGGTCGGCATGATAAGGAGCAACGCGTAACCCCGAGCCCTCACGCCCTACCCCCTCTCACAAAGGGTGAGGGGAAATAACGGTGAAACATGTCATCCTGAGTGAAACGAAGGATCTCAAGCTTGAGATTCTTCGGCCCATAATACGGCCCTCAGAATGACACCCCTATAGCAAACAAAGTGAACGTGATTCGAATATTATATGCCCATACTAATTGATAAAACAACCAAGGTTATAGTCCAGGGCATTACCGGCCACGAGGGCGGGTTCCACGCCAAACAGATGTTAGAGTACGGCACTAAGGTCGTGGGCGGCGTGACTCCCGGCAAGGGAGGCAAAAAGCACGCAGCCGTGCCGGTATTCGACACCGTGGGCCAGGCGGTAGCCGAGACCGGGGCCGACGCATCCGTGATATTCGTGCCCGCGGCCTATGCCGCCGACGCTATACTCGAAGCCGCGGACGCGAGGCTCAGACTTGTCGTCTGCATAACCGAGGGGATACCAGAGCACGACATGCTGATAGTCAGGCGCGTGCTCGACGGCTCCGGGTGCCGCCTGATAGGGCCTAACTGTCCCGGCGTCATCAGCCCCGGCGAGAGCAAGCTCGGCATCATGCCCGGATACATACACAAAAAAGGCGGCGTCGGGGTAATTTCCCGGAGCGGCACTCTGACCTATGAGGCCGTACATCAGCTGACCGGCGCGGGTCTCGGCCAGTCAACATGCGTAGGCATCGGAGGCGACCCGATAATCGGGACGTCGTTCATCGACTGCCTGAACCTCTTCAAGGACGACCAGGAGACCGAAGCGGTCCTGATGATAGGCGAGATAGGTGGCTCCGCAGAGGAGGACGCAGCCGAGTATATCAAGTCAGGTTCCGGCAAACCGGTCTTCGCTTATGTCGCGGGCCTTACCGCGCCCGAGGGCAGGAGGATGGGACACGCAGGCGCGATAATTCAGGGGGGCTCGGGCACGGCCTCGGCCAAGATCGCCGCGCTCGAAGAGGCCGGGATAACCGTCATCCGCGACCCCTCGGCCATCGGCGAGACAGTGTTTGCGGGCCTTGCGGGAAAGAACTAAGCAAATCGGTTCTTCCAACCACCAATGATTGTCATTCCCGTGAAAACGGGAATCCAGGAAGTTGATAAATTCCTGGGCCCCGCATCATGTGCGGGGTGACATAATAAGAGTGGCCGCGACAAATAGCTGGATTTTTCTCGCTACATCCTTTGCCGGACAACGATGTAATGCTATAATAATTAGTACCATGCAAATACGGAGGTTAGTCTCATGAAGATGCTCTTGCCCGTAATCGACCCGGACCTCTGCACAGCGTGCGGCCTGTGCTGCGCGGCGTGCCCGTACGAGGTCCTGGAGATGGTCAACGACCTCGCCACGGTGGTAAAACCCAAGGCGTGCAAGGACCTCGAAGCCTGCGTCACGGCATGCCCGACGGGAGCGGTCACGATGGAAGAAGTCGAAGTCGAAGATTAGCCCGCTCAAATACTACATACACGGTAAAGGAGGACACATGCCGGAGGACTATTCCGAGTCGCGCCGCAAATTTATTGGTTACGCCATAGTCGGCACCGCAGGCGCCCTCGGCCTGGGATACGCCGTACCCCTGGCGGACTACCTGGTCGGCACGTCGCTCAAGAAGGACGCCGAGACGTGGTCCAAGGCGGGCTCTATAGCCGAGCTCAAGGTCAACGAGCCGGTCTCGCTCACGTTCAGCGCGGTCGAGAAGGCTGGCTGGCAGGAGAAGACCGTCGAACGCGACGTTTGGGCGGTGAGAAGGCCCGACGGGACGGTCACTGTGTATTCTCCGATCTGCCCGCACCTGGGCTGCGGTTACCGCTGGGACCCGGCAGCAAACCACTTTGCGTGCCCCTGCCACGCCAGCGTCTACGACATAAACGGCAAGGTGCTCGGTGGGCCCGCGCCGAGGGACCTCGACACCCTGCCCTCCAAGGTCGAGGGCGGCATATTATACGTCACCTACGAGAAGTTCAGGGTAGGCATACCTGACAAGGTCGTGGCTTAACCTACCGGAGAACGGACATGCTCTTTAAGTTTATAGGTTCATGGATTGACGAAAGGCTCGGCGTCGGGGGCGTTGCCCGAGGGGTGCTTTTCAAGCCCCTGAAAGGCGGCGCAAGGTACATCTTCAGCCTCGGCTCGCTCAACCTCTTCCTGTTCGTCAACCAGGCCCTGACCGGCCTTTTCCTCATGATGTACTACGCTCCGACACCGGACCACGCATACTATTCGGTCAAGTTCATACAGGAGGAGGCGTCGTTCGGGTACATCGTCCGGGGACTGCACTTCTGGGGCGCGAGCGCGATGGTAGTGTCCGTAATGCTCCATGCAATCAGGGTGTATGTGTTCGGTGCTTACAAAAAGCCGAGAGAGATAATGTGGCTCTCCGGCGTTTTCATACTGCTGCTCGTCTTCGGGTTCGCGTTCACCGGCTACCTGCTCCCCTGGGACCAGAAGGCATACTGGGCGACGGTGGTCGGCACGAACGTAGGAGGCACGGCGCCTGTCGTCGGCGGCTTGATAGTGAAAATCATGCGGGGAGGCGCGGACGTGTCCGCGATGACTCTCACGAGGTTCTTCTCGGTGCATACCATCCTGCTACCCTGGCTGCTGATTGCTCTCGTCGGGCTGCACATGACTGTGCTCCAGCTTGTCGACCATACCGAGCCCTGGGACCCGGAGAAGGCGAAGCTCCGCGCGCCGTTTTATCCCGACCAGGTATTCAAGGACATGACCATATCCCTGTTCGTGTTCGTCCTGCTGATGCTGCTGGCTACGGTATCGCCCGCAAAGCTCGAGGCACTTGCCGACCCGACCGACCATGCCTACAACCCGCGTCCCGAATGGTACTTCTATTTCCTCTTCCAGCTGCTCCACTACACGGAGGGCAAGTTCGAGCTTCTGGGGACGATGGTGTTGCCCAACATATTCGTAGCACTTCTGCTCGCGCTCCCGTTCATAGACAGGAACCCCTCCAAGGACCCGAGGAAACGCCCGGTCGCCATGACCGCTGTCGGGCTTGCGGCGGGGGGCTACATTGCCCTGACCCTGCTCGCTGTAATAAGCCCGTCGGGGGGCGTGGCCGCGGGCAAGCCCGAGACCAAGGCGGTCACGGAGGGCAGGAAGCTCTACGCAAAGCTCGGATGTACCTCCTGCCACTCCATAAAAGGCGTCGGCGGCGTGGTTGGGCCTTCGCTCGACCATATAGCGCTCAGGCGCGACGCCGAGTGGCTCAAAGGGCACTTCAAGGACCCGCAGAAGTATACTCCGGGCTCGGTGATGCCAAAGTTTGATTCCCTGACCGAAGAAGAGTTGGGCCAGCTCACAGGCTACATGCTGACACTGAAATAGGACGGGTTCGCGCCAGCCCTGAGTGATACATGGGCGTTTCAGATGATTTAGGGGTTGACTTTGACCCATGACTGCTATATATTAAGCAAACATTGACGCGGGGTGGAGCAGTCCGGTAGCTCGTCGGGCTCATAACCCGAAGGCCGCAGGTTCAAATCCTGCCCCCGCTACCAAACAAATCAAAGGGTTAGCCTCACGGCTAACCCTTTTTTATTGCCGTCCTCTAACAAACTTCTAACAGGATTTTGAAAGCTACTGCTTTCATCAGGTGGCCGTAGCGGTCAAGCTATCTGTTACTATTGATTTTGTCGAATAGCTTGTCCCCGAGCTTCTTATCAATCCTTTCAAGTGTCTCATATTCCTCCATGGCGGAACTTTTGTCTTTAAGCTTAATATACACATGCCCAAGGGCGTAATGTGCTTCCGCATAATCGGGGTCAATATTAACGGCCTGCCGGTATTCATCGACCGCCTCGTCAAACTTCCCCAAATTTTCATAAGCCATGCCAAGATAGTACCGTGCGGCTGAATATGCGAACCTCCGGGTCAGGGCTGTCTTTAATGCTTCGACCGCTTCCTCGTTGTTACCCATGTTAATATAGGCAATTCCGAGATTCAAATATGCATCTGCAAGCTTGGGATTATCCCGCACTGCTTCCTTAAGCGGCCCGACGGCCTCTTTATACATGCCCGCCTTAACGAACGCAATACCAAGAGCGTGCTGGATAACTGCGTCTTCGGGCCTGGTGGTAACGGCCTGTTTGTACGCTTCGGCTGCATCATGGTACAAGCCTAAGTGGTCATAGGCATAGCCTATCGAAAACCATGCTTCGGCATCGTCTGGCTTTTGTCCAACTGCCTTCTTGTAAGCCTCGGCGAATTCAAGTTGTAAGTGCAACTTTGCAGGTTGGTATTAAGGGACAAGCTGTGGTAGGCTCAATGCTTCTTAGACCAGCCAGTCAAAGGAGCGCTTTTGAGGAGCTACGCACAACTTAC
>Ga0334722_10003404_pt1 | contig 17151 bp, 15 predicted proteins | sample C3_bottom_MG_FD_207210 | JGI IMG/M metagenome (GOLD analysis project Ga0334722, IMG submission 207210) | Sediment microbial communities from Yellowstone Lake, YNP, Wyoming, USA - C3_bottom | ecosystem: Environmental > Aquatic > Freshwater > Lake > Sediment | place: USA: Wyoming | collected...
CTTGCGCCTAAGTAAGCGGAGGGTTTTGGACGTTGTGCTCGGTGGCGTATTCATCGACGAGCGGGTTGATCACGTCCGCGTCGGGGAATGCGTAGTTGATCTTCACGAAGGGCTCCCACTTGTCGGGTAGCGCGTCCTCCGGGAAGATCGCCTCGACCGGGCACTCGGGCTCGCAGGCCCCGCAGTCGATGCACTCCTCGGGGTCGATGATCAGCAGCCGTCCGAACTCGTGGATGCAGTCGACGGGGCAGACGTCGACGCAGGACTTGTCTTTGATGTCGATGCAGGGCTCGGCGATGATGTACGTCACGCGGGCGAGTCTACCGGCGCCGTTCGAGCGTCCGCGTCGCTTCGCCCGGTGGCTCGCGTGTGCTGCTAGCGGTCGGCGGACGACGGCGGGAGGGTGACACGGATGACCGTGCCCTCGGCGGGCTTTTGCTCGACGTGAAACTCCGCGCTTAGAGTCTCGGCCCGTTCGGCCAGACCGTCGAGCACTGCTTGACGACGCTCGCGCGAGCCGTTGTCGGTGACGACGAGCTGGACGCCCCCATTGGCCGCGGAGGTGACGCGCACGGAGATCCGGGTCGGTGGGCCGCGGCGGAGCGCCTGGTCGAGCGACTCGCGCACGATCTGGTAGAGGCCGACGCGGGCGTTCTCGCCGAGAGCGTCGCCGGCGTCGACATCCGTCTCGACCATGATTCCGCGCCGTCCGGCGACCCGCTCGACGAGAAGGTGAACGGCAGCTGCGAAGCCCTGCTTGCGAAGTGCATCCGGCTCGAGTCCTGAGACGAGCTCGCGAAGGTCGCTGCTCGCTTCGCGCGTGAGCACGAGCGCCCGCTGGACGATCCCGCGCGTCCTGTCATCCTCGCCGGCTGCGGCGGTGGCGACAGCCGCGTCGAGCATCTGCGCGATCGCGGCGAGGTGCTGGACAGGCCCGTCGTGGATCAGCTCCGCGAGCCGGCGCCGCTCGTCCTGCTCGGCGAGGAGCCGCTCGTCGAGCGCCGGCCGGTGGCCGGCCTCGCTCAATCGATCATCGCCTCGCGCAGCGCGATGGCGACGGCCTGGGTACGTGTGTCGGCCTCGAGCTTGACAAGGATATGGCGCACATGGCTCTTGACGGTCTCCTGGCTGATGAAGAGCCGCGCGGCCACGTCTGCGTTGGACATCCCTTCGGCGAGCAGCTGCAGGATCTCGCGCTCGCGCTGTGTGAGCGAGTCGCCGCCGTCGCGGCCCTGGACCAGATTCGGCATCAAGGCCGGGTCCACGAACGTCTCGCCGGCCGCGACCTTGGCAATCGCGCGTAGGAGCGTCTCGTGCGGGGCCTCCTTGAGGATGTACCCTTTCGCGCCGGACTCGAGGCTGCGCGCGAGGAGCGCCCGCTCGCTGTACGCGGTGAAGACGATCACGGCGATGTCGGGAGCGCGCTTGAGGATCTCCTCCGTTGCCTCGATCCCGTCCATGCCTGGCATGCGCAGGTCCATGATCACGACGTTCGGTTTCCGCCGCTCCGCCAATGCGATCGCCGTCTCGCCGTCGGGCGCCTCGCCGACCACGCGGATCTGCGGCGACCGCAGGAGGGAGAGGCGGAGCCCTTCACGCACGACCTCGTGGTCGTCCACGATCAGGACGGAGATCTCGTCTGCCACGCGCGCATCTTACGAGGACGACTCGACGGCAGGCTAGGGGACTAGAGAGCGAGAGCGAGTTGAGTGGGCTCTGGCGTGCGTGCGGGCGCCAGTTTTCGCGTGCGCTCGAGCGCCGGATGTGTGCGCGCGAGCTCGCGGACGCGGGCGCGCAGCGGCTCGGTAACCGAGCTCGGGAGGTACGCGCGGCCGGAGTACAGCTGGTCGTAGTGCTCGAGCTGATCGGGCCAATCGCGCGAAAGTTCATCGATGAAGTGCTCCCTGGTGCCCGGCTTCAAGTAGAGGAGATTGGCCCAGATGCCCCGAGCGCCCGCGGCGCGCGCGGCGCGAACGACCTCCTCGAGCTGCTCGGGTCGGTCGGACAGACCGGGGAGGATGGGCGCCATCGCGACCGAGACATCGATGCCCGCCTCGGCCAAGCGACGGACCACCTCGAGCCGCTGTGAAGGCGGCGCAGTCCCCGGCTCGGTCGTCCGCCAGACCTCCTCGTCGAGCGTCGGCACCGACACATTGACGGAGACCTCGACCAGCCGGGACGCCTCCTGCAGCACGTCGATGTCGCGCCACACCATGGGGCCGCGCGTGATCAGCGAGAAAGGCGTCGACGCTGCGGCGAGCTCGACGAGGCACGCCCGTGTCAGCCGGTAGCGCCCTTCGGCAGGCTGATACGGATCGGTGGCCGCTCCGATCGCGACGTTCTCGCGCTGCCATGACGGGCGGGTGAGCTCGCGCCGCAGCACCTCTGCGACGTTCGTCTTGACGCGGATCGAGCGCCCGTACGCGTCACCGGCGGGGCGGTCCGCCCGCGCCTCGAACGCCCGTACGTAACAGAACGTGCACCGGTGCACGCAGCCCATATACGGGTTGAGCGACCACCCGAACGGCATTCCTCTCACCCGGTTGAGCGCCGAGCGGCACGGCTCCTCCCGATACTCGATGCGCACCGCCTGATGATAGAACATATGTTCGTGTCGGAGGTGTGGAGTTGTCTCAGCGGAGACGGCGTCAGCTGTCGATCCGCTTGCTCGAGAACATCGAGAACGTCCCGACGGCGGTGTTGACGCGGTGGCCGCGCTCGACGAGGAAGTCGACGAGACCCTCACGCAGTCCCCGTGCACTCTGCCAGCGGCGGACGTCCACGAGATCGTGTTCGGGGAGGTCGATCAGTCGCTCCCGGACGACAACGCGCTTGCGCACCTCGGGACGGGTCGAGACCGTCTTCACCCAATCGAACGGTGCTGCCACGCCGATCGCGCCGCAGTAGAGCGCCTCGATCATCGCGCGGGGCGCGAACTCGCTGTTCGAGGGGTGGAAGAGATACCTCGTCCGGTTCAGCACCTGGACGACCTCGACCAGCGAGGAGCGGATCCGCAACTCGATCCGTTCGTCGCTGTCGACTTCGGTGCGGAACCGCTCCCAGTCTCGGTGGCAGGCCGCGTCCTCCTTCTCGCCGGGCTCGCGCTTCGTCAGGTAGACGGCCCGGCCGCCGCCGACCCGGTCGAGGTGCGCCTGCGTCTCGGAAAGCCAGAACAACGGACGCTTGAGTGTCCACGGCACGGACGTCGAGTCGGCCACCTCGATGTCCCGGGGGAGGTCGAGTAGCGGCCAGAGCGTGTCGTCGACGAGGAGATCCATCCCGTTCGAGCGGTAGATCGGCGCGAACGAGAGGCGGCGGTCGTACTCGGCGTTCGGGCTGACGACAGCATCGACCAGCGGCGCCGCGCGACGGTACTGGGCGAGGCGCTCCGGCCCGATCTCCCAGAAGTGGATCAGTACCGCCGCGTACTCCCCGCGGATCTTCGCCGCCATCGGCTCATAGAAGCGCAGGCGCGTCCCGTTGACGAGGAAGATCCCCTTTGCCTCTTCGGTTGGCGGCGCGAGAACCTCGCCTGCCGATCCGAACGCGGCCGCCTCGTCCTCGGGCGTGACGATGCGGACACGCTGTTCCGGCCGCACGCGACGGACGAGACGCTTCAGTCGACCGGTGCCCCTCATCGCCGGTCACCCTAGCCGCCGCGCGTGCTGACGTAGAGTCGGGCGATGGACGAGCTCGCGGGTGGAATCCGGCGCGTGACGACGCCCCTGCCGACGCGGCCGGGGCACGTCCACTCCTATCTGCTTCCCGGAGACGACGGCTGGACGCTCGTGGACACGGGCATCGGCCTGCCGGACGCCGCGGAACGCTGGTCGGAGGAGTTGGCGCAGCTCGCCGGGCCGGTGACGAGGATCTTCGTGACGCACTTCCATCCCGATCACGTGGGCGCGGGGGCAGATCTCGCCGAGCTCACGGGCGCGCGCGTGCACCAGGGGAGGCTCGACTACGCGCAGTGCGAGCTCGTCTGGGGGAACCCGAACTGGGCACACCGGATCGCGGAGTGGTTCCACCGCCATGGCGTTCCCGAGCATGTGACCGAGGAACTCGTCGGGCAAGGCGACGTCTATCGTCCGTTCATCCGCTACCAGCCGGATCCTGTGATCGTCGAGGCTGGTGACCGGATCGACGGCTGGGAGCTGATTGCCGCGCCCGGACACGCGGACGGTCAGCTCATCCTTCAGAAGGACGGCGTGCTCGTCGCCGCCGATCACATCCTCGACCCCATCTCGCCCACCGTGGGTCTCTGGCCGGCGAGCCGTCCCGATCCGCTCGGCGACTACCTCGAGGCCCTCGGGAAGACGGTCGAGCTCGCGCCGCACATCGCCTTCCCGGGGCACGGCCAGCCGATCGGGGATCCGGTTGGGCGCGCCCGCGCCCTGATCGCCCATCATCGCGACCGCCTCGACATCGCCGAGGCGTCGCTGAAAGCCGAGCCGCAAACGGGCTATGCACTCTCGTTTCCGCTCTTCGGAGACGGTCTCAAGCCCGGCGCGAGGCGCTTCGCCGTCGCAGAGACCTTGTCGCACCTCGACCGACTCGTTCGCGAGGGGAGGGCTGTCCGAGGGGAGGCCGACGGGGTCGTTGCCTATACTCGCGGCGACTAAGTGGACGCCGATCCTCTGAGTACCTGCGCCCCGGGAGCCGGGGCATGACGCTGTTCATCGAACTCGTCGGCGTCGGCGTTCTCATTCTGCTGAACGCGTTCTTCGTCGCGGCCGAGTACGCGCTCGTGACAGTGAGGCGGACGCGAGTGCAGGAACTCGCCGAAGAGGGACAGCGACGTGCGCGCGCGGTGCAGCAGATCACGGCCGACCCGCCGCGCTTTATCGCCGCGATGCAGCTCGGCGTCACGCTGACCTCGCTGGGGATCGGTGCGCTCGGCGAGCCGGTGCTGTCCAACGTCCTCGACGACTGGCTGGCCGCGTTCGCCGCCGGTGCAATCGCGTTCGCCGTGATCACCTTCATGCATGTCGTCGTCGGAGAGCTCGTGCCGAAGGGTCTCGCGCTCGGCTACGCCGACCGGATCGCCCTCGGCGTCTCCGCTCCGGTGCGCGGCTTCTTCATCCTCTTCAAGCCCGTGATCTGGGTGCTGCAGCGCTCGAGCGAGGCTCTCCAGCGGGCGCTCGGCCTCGATCCGCGCGCCGCCGCTGCTCAGCCTCTCTCGGAGGCCGAGCTGAAGATGCTCCTCAACGTCTCGCACGAGCAGGGCGAGATCGAGCACGAGGAGCGCGAGATGCTCTACAAGGTCTTCGACTTCGCCGACAAGGAGGCCTCGGACGTGATGGTGCCGCGGCCCGAGGTGGTCGGCCTCTCGATCGAGATGCCGCCCGAGGAGGCGCTTGCGGCGATCCTCGGCTCGCCCTACACGCGCTACCCCGTCTACCGCGGCTCGCTCGACGAGATCCTCGGAGTGCTGCATGTCCGCGATCTCTTCTCGGCCTTGCACGACCGTGGGATCGCCGAGGTCGCGATCATCGAGTTGCTGCGGCCGGTGCACATCGTCCCCGAGACGAAGGATCTCGCGGCACTCCTCTCCGAGTTTCGCCGCACCAACCAGCACATGGCCGTCGTCGTCGACGAGTACGGAGCGACACAGGGGATCGTCACGCTCGAGGACCTGCTCGAGGAGATCGTGGGCGAGATCGAGGACGAGTTCGACCTTCCGGACGAGTCGGTCGAGCGTCTCGACGAGCACACCGTGCGGATCGACGGCACATTCCCGCTCGACGACTTCAACGAGCAGTTCGGCACGTCGCTCGAGCACGATGACTACCACACCGTCGCCGGGTACGTCTTCGATCTGCTGGGGCGGGCCGCCGAGCCCGGCGACCAGGTGCGCGCCGACGGCCTGCGGTTCCTCGTCCTCGAGACGGAGGGCTCACGCATCCAGCGCCTCGAGGTGGAGATGGGTCTCGAGGCTCCGCCTGTCTCGCACGTTCAGGAATCCGCAGAAGCGGATTCCTGAACGCGCTGAGCTGGATCTGCAGACCGAGGGAGACCCGCGTGCGTAGGCTCGCCGTGTGACCTCCGCTCGCCTGCTCGTCCTTCGTCACCGCGATTTCGCGCTCTTCCTCGGCTCGATGTCCGCGACCGGGTTTGCGCTGCAGATGAGTCAGGTCGCGATCGGCTGGCAGGTGTTCCACATCCGCCACGAGCCACTCGACCTCGGACTGGTCGGCCTCGCCGAGTTCCTGCCGCTGCCGCTGCTTGCACTGCCCGCAGGGCACCTGGCCGACCGGCTTCCGCGCCGTACGCTCCTCGCCGTCTCGACCGCGCTCGACGCCGCCGTCGCTGCAGGCTTGCTGGCGTACACCGCCGCAGGGCCTCGCGTCGTCTGGCCGTTCTTCGTGCTCGCTTTCGGAACCGGGATCGCGTCGGCGCTGGGCGCGCCGCCCGGGCGCGCGCTGACGCCGTCCCTCGTCCCTGCCGTGATGCTCCCGCGCGCCCTGGCTGTGCGCTCGGTTGCGTTTCAGATCTCGGCGATCGCGGGGCCGGCCCTCGGCGGCTTTCTCTTCTACGTCCGCCCCGAGCTGGTCTACGAGGTCGCGACCGCGCTCTCACTCGGCTCGCTCCTCTGCGTCCTCGCGATGCGCGCCGGGCGCGAGCCGGTGATGGAGGAGGCGCCCGGCCTGGCGAGCGTGCTCGCCGGCGTGCGATTGATCCGGCGGACGCCGGTGATGCTCGGTGCGATCTCCCTCGATCTGTTCGCGGTGCTGTTCGGCGGAGCGGTCGCGCTGCTGCCGGTGTTCGCGAGCGATGTGCTGCATGTCGGCAAGATCGGCCTCGGGCTGCTGCGCAGCGCTCCGGCCGTGGGCGCCCTGGTCGCGTCACTCGTGCTCGTCCGACGCCCGATCGGCAGGTACGCGGGCCGGAAGCTCCTCGGCGTCGTCACGGCCTTCGGCTTCTGCATGGTCGTCTTCGGGCTCTCGCGCTGGATGTGGGTATCGCTGCTGGCGTTGGCGGTGGGTGGAGGGGTCGACCTCGTCAGCGTCGTGCTGCGGCAGACGATCCTGCCGCTCGTCACCCCGGACGAGCTCCGCGGGCGGGTGAACGCCGTCGAGATGGTGTTCATCAGCGCATCGAACGAGCTGGGTGCGTTCGAGTCGGGAGTGGCGGCGGCGTTGGTCGGCGCTGTACCCGCAGTCGTCGCAGGCGGCATCGCGACGATGGTCGTCGCCGCGGTGTGGACACGCCTCTTCCCGGCGCTCGCGCGCGTCGACCGGCTCGACGAGCTGCGGCCCACGGCCTAGCGGCGGCTGGTCGCACGGAGTCTGCCCGCGGGCACTCCTCGGATCGAGGCGTCGACGAGCTCGATCGGGTGGAGGGCCGGCAGCGGCTGCTCCATCCGCCGGAGTGTCGTTGCGAGTTGGACGAGACAGCCCGGGTTGGCGCTCGCGAGCACATGCGCTCCCGTCGCAATGACGTGCCGCGCCTTGCGCTCGCCGAGCTCGCGTGCCGCGTCGGCCTGGACGACGTTGTAGATCCCGGCCGAGCCGCAGCAGAGATCCTGCTCGCCTGGCTCGACGATCTCGAGGCCGGGGATCCGCGCGAGCGAGGTGCGTGAGGCGAGCGGAAGCCGCTGCGCGTGGCGGAGGTGGCACGAGTCCTGGAACGCGATGCGGAGAGGGAGGGGGTGACGGGTCGCGCGTGGCTCAGTGTCGCGGAGGAGCTCGCCCACGTCGCGCACCCGCGCGGAGAATGCAGCAGCTCGCTCGGCCCATTCAGGGTCGTCACCGAGCAGCCAGCCGAGCTCTTTCAGATGGGAGCCGCAGCCGGAGGCGTTGACGACGACGAGCTCGACGTTGGCCGTCTCGAACGAGTCGATCAGACTGCGCGCGAACGCCTTGCCCTCCTCGAGACGTCCGGCATGGACCGAGAGGGCGCCACAACAGCCCTGTCTCGGCGAGACGACCTCGAAGCCATCCGCCGCCAGCACGCGGGCGGTCGCAGTGTTCACGGAGCCGAACACGGCGGCCTGGACGCAGCCCGTGAGGATGCCGACCCGCGCGATCGACTCTCCGTTTGCGGAGGTCACCGCGGGGGGTCGCTCGGTCGAGCGCCACGGCGGGGCGATCTCGACGAGTGGCTCCAGCTGGCGCGGGAGGGGGAGGCGCCGGACCGGCGCGGCAAGACGGAGCGCTGCTCCCATCCGCTTCGGATAGGGGAGGAGCTGGAACAGGAGTGTGCGCACCAGCCGCTCGGTCCGCTTTCGCGTGAACTCGCGCTCGACGACGTCGCGCGTCGCCTCGATCAGCCGGTCGTACTTGACGCCGGACGGACAGGACGAGACGCAGGCCATGCAGCCGAGACAGCGGTCGAAGTGCTCCACCACCGTGCGGTTGAGCGCGATCGTGCCGTCGAGTCGCGCCTCCATCAGCTGGATGCGCCCGCGTGGGGAGTCCATCTCCTCGCTCCAGAGCACGTACGTCGGGCACGTCGGCAGGCAGAAGCCGCAGTGGACGCACTCCCTCGTCAGCTCGCGGATCACCGCCGCGTCACGCCCGCTGTGCGCGGCGCCAAGTACGCCAAGTAACAGTGTGTTACTTGGCCTGTCACGGCGCGGAGAGGATCGAGCTCGGGTCGAATTGTGCGCGGATCCGTTCGTTCAGCACGCGCACCGGTTCGGGTAGCTCGATCCTGGTTTCGTCCGGGACGAAGGCCACACCTGCTGCCGGGCGGACGACTGCCTCCTCGAGCCCCGACAACGCCTGCCGAAGGCGCCCGGGATCGAACCGCAGGCGGCCGCGCGCAGAGCCTTGACGCTCGCGGGCCTCGTCCCAGACGGCCGCGTCGGCCTCTGCGCCGCCGACGAGTGCCATCGCGCGTTGCAGCTGATCCTCGACGCCCGCAGCACCGCCTTCGAAGAGCAGTGCGACGCGCCCCGGATGGAGGACGTCGAGCGCGCTCGGCTGCAACGTGGAGCGCCCGAGTGCGTCCACGACGGCGGCCGCGTCGTTCGTCTCGACGGCGAGCGTGCGTGCGGCGCCTGGCACCGGGTGAAGCCGGAGCGAGACGCGCGCTATGAGCGCGAGCGTTCCTCGAGAGCCGCAGACGAGCTTGCCGAGGTCGTAGCCGGCGACGTTCTTGACCACCTTGCCCCCGGCGTTCGTGACGGTGCCATCCGCGAGCACCAGCGTGACGCCCAGGACGAGGTCGCGCGGTGCTCCGAACCGATGACGAAGCGGGCCTGAGAGGTTGGCGGCCAGGCACGCGCCGATCGTAGGATCGCCGGGGGGATCGAGCGACAGCCGCTGCCCGTGAGGCGCCAACGCGGAATGGAGCGCCGAGAGCCGGACTCCTGCCTCGACGGTGCAGGTCAAGTCGCCCGCCTCGTGTTCCAACAACCTGTCGAGCCCGTCTGTGAGCAGGTCTTCCCCGATGCGGACACGCTGTCCCGCGGCGTGCGCGGCCGCGAGAAAAACCGAAGCAGTTTCGAGCGTGCGTGGGCTAGTGGCCGCGTCCACTAGAAGCGCTCGGCAGCGCCGATCCTCTCCAGCGGATGAGTCGTGTACGGTCCGGGAACTTCGCCGCAGAGCCGCGGTGTCGGGAGGACCTTGCCGGGATTCGCGAGCCCGTCCGGATCGAATGCCCGCCGCAGACGCGCAAACGTCTCGAGGTCGCGCTCGGAGAACATCTTCGGCATCGCGCACGCTTTGTCGACCCCGACGCCATGTTCGCCGGTCAGCGAACCGCCGGCGTCGAGGCACGCTGTGAGGATTGCCTCGGCAAGCTGCTTCGCCCGCTCCGCCTCACCTTTTGCGGCGTCGTACAGGACGAGCGGGTGGAGGTTCCCGTCGCCGGCGTGGAAGACGTTCCCGACACGCAGACCGTACTCGTCGCTGAGCTCCGCGATTCGGCGAAGGACGTCCGGCAGCCGCGTACGAGGCACGACGCCGTCCTGCACGTAGTAGTCGGGGGACACCCGGCCCATGGCCGCAAAAGCCCCTTTGCGCCCCTTCCACAGCAATGCCCGCTCCGCGTCGTCTTGCGCGATCCTGATCTCGAAAGCACCGCAATCGCGGCAGATCCCCTCGACCGCAGCCTCGTCCTCCTCCACCTGCACGGCGATCCCGTCGAGCTCGACGAGCAGCACTGCCTGGGCTCCGTCCGGATAGCCCGGGTGGTAGGCCGCCTCGGCGGCGTCGATCGTCAGCTTGTCCATCATCTCGATCGCCGCCGGCACGATCCCCGCGCCGATCACTCCGGAGACGGCACTGCCCGCCTCGTCGGTGGAGCGAAACGCCGCGAGCAGCGTTGTCACCGTCTCGGGCCGACGCACGATCCGCAATGTGATGCGCGTCGCGATACCGAGCGTCCCCTCCGAGCCCACGAACGCGCCGAGCAGGTCGTACCCCTCGGGATCGAGCGCCTTGCCTCCGAGCTCGACCATCTCCCCGTCCGGCAGCACGACCGTGAGCCCGGTGACGTGGTGGACGGTGAACCCGTTCTTGAGGCAATGGGCGCCGCCCGAGTTCTCCGCGACGTTGCCGCCGATCGTGCACACCTGCTGTGAGGACGGGTCGGGCGCGTAAAACCAGCCGTCGGCCTCCACGGCGCGCGACACGTCTAGGTTCGCCACCCCCGGCTCGACCACGACACGTTGGCTCGCGAGGTCGATCTCGAGGATCCGGTTCAGTCGCGCGAGCGAGATGACGACGCCGTCTGCGACGGGTAGCGCGCCGCCCGAGAGACCCGTTCCTGCGCCACGCGCGACGAACGGGAGCTTGCGCCTGTGGCAGAACCGGACCACCGCCTGCACCTCCTCGGTCGAGCAGGGGAGGACGACGATCGCCGGTTGCGCTCGCCAGCCGGTGAGCCCGTCGCAGTCGTACACCCGAAGCTGCTCCGGCTCGGTGAGGACGTACTCGTCGCCGAGCAGCGCCCGTAGCTCGCCTGCGACTGCGTCCTCGAGCGCCATGCGGCGAGTCTACTGGCGTCTCCGCCCGCCTCTCCCGCGATCGATCATCGATCACGCGCGCATGGAAGACGCACGCTGGTAGGGTCGCCTCGTGCTCCCGATCGACCGTCCCGGCAAGATCATCTGCGTTGGCCTCAACTACAAAGACCACGCCGAGGAACAGGGCGTCGAGCTGCCGAAGGCGCCGCTCTTCTTCGCCAAGTACACGACCGCGCTGATCGGGCCCGGTGAGCCGATCGTGATCCCGCCGGTCGTGACGCAGTGCGACTACGAGGCGGAGCTCGGTGTCGTCATCGGCTCGCGGGCGAGGAACGTCTCGAAGGAGAACGCGCTCGAAGTCGTGCGAGGTTACATCTGCGCGAACGACGTGTCGGCCCGCGACCTGCAGTTCGCCGACGGGCAGTGGACGCGCGGCAAGTCGCCCGACACGTTTTGCCCGGTCGGCCCGCGACTCGTCCTTGCCGCCGAGATTCCCGACCCCCACGACCTCCGGATCCGTGCGATCGTCAGCGGTGAGGTTCTGCAGGACTCGACCACGGCGAACCTCATCTTCGGCATCGACGAGATCATCAGCTACGCGTCGTTGACCTCGACGCTCGAGCCCGGCGACCTCATCCTTACCGGGACGCCCGCCGGCGTTGGCGTCTTTCGCGACCCGAAGCGGCTGCTCCGGCCCGGCGACGAGGTGACGATCGAGATCGAGGGAATCGGCGAGCTCACCAATCCCGTCGTCGCCGGCTGAAACCGCTGGAGCGTCTTGACCGTATCTGACGGAGGATCGAAGATCACGCCGTCGAGCGGCCGAGCGGCCGGGGAGGCGAAGTGAGCGTCGTCGCGCGGACGGTCCTGCGCGAGCAGGTCAAGGAGGTTCTGCTCGAGCGCATCCTCCGCGGCGAGCTCCAGCCGGGTGACCGCCTGGTCGAGACGCGGATCGCGCAGGAGCTCGGGACGAGCCAGGCTCCGGTGCGAGAGGCGTTGCGCGACCTCGAGCTCGCGAACCTCGTCGAGTCCGAGCCGTTCCGCGGATCGCGCGTTCGTGACGTTTCCGACGAGGAGATGCTGCAGGTCTTCCCCGTGCGCGCCGCACTGGAAGAGCTCGCCGCGAAGGAGGCCGCGCGCCGCGCCAAGGGCGATGTCTCCGCACTCGAGGCGGAGATCAACGCGATGCGTGCCGCGGCGAAGCGCGGGGACGTGCGCGTGCAAGTGGCGCACGACATCTCCTTCCATCGCGCTGTCGCTGAGCTGTCCGGAAACCGCGTCCTTCTCCAGGCCTGGCTCGCGCTCGGGATCGAGGTGCCGACCGCATTCGCGGTCTACTGGACGTACTTCGACGCGATGGAGCTCGTCGAGTTCCACATTCCGATCATGGAGGCCATTCGCGCCGGGGATGCGCGGGGAGCCGGCGCCGAGGCGCGCGCGCACGTCCGCCGCACGGAGAAAGTGATCCGGCGGCGACGACGCGAGGGACGTTGAGGATCGTTCTCGGCGTCGCTGGCCAGACCCTCAGTGCCGCGCTCCTGGCGGCCGTCGCTGCGGCTCCGGTTCGTAGGAGCTCGGGCGTGGCCTCCGCTCACCGGACGACGTGAGGTCGTCCGCCATCTCTTCGAACGCGGCGACGAAGACATCGCAGTCGTCCGGCGTGTGCGCAACGGAGAGCGTCCACTCCTCTTCGCGACCCGGCGTCATGAACACGCCGCGATTCATGTTGTAGAGCCACGAGAGTTCGGTGAGCTCGCCGTCCTGGTGGCGTTTGTACGTCTCGTAGTCGACGATCTTCTCGGGTGAGAACGTGACGCAACCCTTCGCGCCCACGCCGACTGCGTAGCCCGAGAGGCCGTAGCGCTCGATCACGTCGCGACACCCCTGCAGGAGCCGCTCCTCCAAATCGTCGAGGTGGGTGTACGCGTCGGGCGTCAGCACCTCGATGAGACCTGCGCGCGCTGCCGCCATCGTGAGCGGGTTCCCGTTGTACGTGCCGACCTGGTAGACGGCGCCGCTTTCGACCGTCTCGAACGCCTCTTTCGTGCCGCCGATCGCTCCCGACGGCAGCCCGCCGCCAAGCGTCTTGGCGAGCGCGACGAGGTCGGGCTCGATCCCGAACCGCTCGGTTGCGCCCCCGGCGGCGATGGCGAGGCCGGTCTTGACCTCGTCGACGACGAGCAGCACTCCGTGGCGGCGCGTCAGCTCGCGAACTGCCTCTAGGTAGCCGGGCTCGGGGAGCACGACCCCGAGGTTCATCATCGCGGCCTCCATGATCACGCAGGCCGGTGGACGACCCTCCTCGATCAGGCGTTCGATGCGGCGCTCCATCGCACCCGCGTCGTTGAACGGCACGGGAACGGTCAACTCAGCGGCCACCTGGGGGATGCCGGCACCGTAGGGAAGCGACGCGTAGGCCTCTCGGTCGCCGATGCGGTCGTACTCGACTCCGATCGAGACCATCACGTAGTCGTGATGGCCGTGGTAGGAGCCGAAGATCTTCACGATCGTGTCCCGACCGGTTGCGGCACGGGCAATCCGGATCGCGTCCATGGTCGCCTCGGAGCCGGAGTTGACGAAGCGCCAGCGCGCGAGACCGAAGCGGCGGGAGAGCTCCTCTGCCACGACGACGGCATCCTCGGTGGGCGCCGCGAAGTGCGTCCCGAGCGCGACCCGCTCGCGTACGGCACGCACGATCGCCGGGTGCGCGTGGCCCTGCACCATCGAGCCGAAGCCGTTGTGGAAGTCGATCATCTCGTTGCCGTCGACGTCCCACACGCGCGAGCCCTCACCGTGCGAGAGGTAGATCGGCCACGGATCGCGCGCCTGGTACGCCGAAGCCACCCCGCCGGCAAGTGCCTGCCGGGCACGCTCGTACATTGCGCACGAGCCCGGTGTGCGCTCGTCGAGTCGCTTCTGCTCTCGCTCGGTGAGCTCTGCGATTCTGTCTCGGTCCAGCTCCGTCCTCGTTCGCGTTGCCATCTCTCTCCAGTCCTGTCCGTCCGGTCAGGACCATTCTGGCGGTTCGCTCAGAGGTCGCGCGGCAGCGACGGGCATGATGGGCCGGTGTCTGCGCCTGTCGCCCGCGACCTGAGGCCACTCTTCGACCCGCGCTCGGTCGCTGTCGTCGGCGCGTCCAATGACCCGGCCAAGTGGGGTCACTGGCTCGCCCGCGGAGCGCTTTCCGCCGAGCATCGCCGGGCCGTCTACCTCGTCAACCGGTCGGGCGGCGAGGTCTTCGGGCGGCCTGCCTACCGGTCGCTTGCCGACCTTCCCGACTCGGCGGAGCTCGTCGCGGTCGGGGTGCCCGCGTCTGCGTTCGAGGAGACGGTCGAGGCATCGCTCGCGGTGGGCGCGCAGGCGATTGTCGCGATCAGCGCCGGGCTGGGGGAGAGCGGCGAGGAAGGTCGCGCACGCGAGCGAGCGGTCGTCGAGCGTGTCCGCGCGGCGGGTGCCGTTCTGCTCGGTCCGAACTGCAACGGCGTCTTCGACGCCGCCGCGGAGCTTCACCTCGGCCTCGACGGATTGCCGAATGGGCCGATCGGGCTCATCTCCCAGAGTGGGAATCTCTGTTACGAGATCGCGCTGCTCGCCGCGGACGTCGGTCTCGGCGTGTCGCGCGTCGCGTCGGTCGGCAATCAGGCCGATCTGGAGGCTGCCGACCTCGTCGCCGCATACGCCGACGACCCCCACACGCGCGTGATCGCGGCCTACGTCGAGGACTTCCGCGACGGCCGCGCGTTCGCGCGTGCAGCCCGCGCGTCGACCACGCCTGTCGTGCTCCTCGCGGCTGGACACAGCGATGCGGGGAGGCGGGCGGCGCTGTCGCACACGGGGGCCCTCGTCAGCGACGCAGCTGCGGTCGACGCCGCCTGCCGCGCCGCTGGCATCGTGCGCGTCTCGACTCCGCGTGAGCTTGTCGATGCCGCTCAGCTCCTCCTGTCTCTGCGGCGACCGCGCGGAAAGCGTCTTGCGATCGTCGGAGACGGCGGCGGCACGGGCGTGATCGCCGCCGATGTCGCGGCGGTCGCCGGGCTCGAGCTGCCGACGCTCTCGGACGATCTCCGGGCCCGGCTCGCCGCCGATCTCCCGCCGACGTCGGTGACCGCGAATCCGGTCGACCTGGCCGGCGCGGGCGAGCAGGATTTCCGGTCCTACGCGCGCGTGATCGGCGGGATCCTCCACTCGGGCGAGGTCGACACCGTCCTCCTGACCGGATACCTCGGCGGTTACAGCGATATGCACGATGGCCTCCACGAGCACGAGCTCGAGGTGGCGCGGTCGCTTGCCGCTGCGACGGAGAACAGCGGTCGTCCGCTCGTCTGCCATCTGATGTACGCCGACGCGCCGCCCGCACGGCTGCTGCGCGCCGCCGGGGTCCCCGTCTATCGCGAGATAGAGGGCACGCTGAATTCGCTGGCCAGAGTCGCCGGCGCGACCGATCGGCCTGACCGAGACGTGCCGGAGTACGCGACCGAATCATCCGGGCTCGAGGCAGGGGAGGGCTACCTCGAAGCCCGCCGACTCGTCGAGAGCGCCGGGATCCGCCTGGCCGAAGCCGTGCCTGCACAGACCGCGGACGATGCGGTTGCGGCTGCCGGCGAGCTCGGCTACCCGGTCGTGCTCAAGGCGCTCGGGCTCGTGCACAAGTCGGACGCGGGCGGAGTCGCGCTCGGCTTGGCTGACGCCGACGGCCTCCGAGATGCGTTTTCGGTAATGACAACATCGCTGTCCGCGGAAGGGTACGTGGTCGAGCGGATGGTGTCGGCGCCCGTCTCGGCAGAGGTGATCGTCGGCTGCCGCCGTGACCCGCGGTTCGGGCCGCTCGTCGTTGTCGGCCTCGGGGGGCTTTACGCGGAAGTGCTGCGCGACGTCGCGGTCGCGCTGGCGCCGGCCGAGCCAGAGGAGCTCGAAGGGCTCGTTCGGTCACTCGAGGGAGCGGCTCTGCTTACCGGGGCACGTGGGCTGCCCTCGCTCGACGTCGCGGCTGTGGCGCGCGCTGCCGCGGCGCTCTCGCAGCTCGCCGCGGCGCATCCGGAGATCGCGGAGATCGAGGTCAACCCGTTGTTGGTCACGCCCGACGGCGCGATCGGCCTCGACGCCCGCGTCGTCTTCGCGAGCGCGTAGCGGCACGGGCGAGGCAACCCTCGGTCAGGCGGCGGTTCTGACGCTGCAGAGCGGTGGAGTCCATGCCGATAGGGATGTTTGTGTGCTGTCAGCGTTGGACGACGGCGTTGCGAGGCTGGCTCGCGCATCGCTGGGGTCCGGTCCGCTTGCCGGTCGCTCTTGTTGCGGTCTCGATGTGTGTTTCGATCGGCGCCCAGCCCGCGCACGCCGAACCTATGCCGGCTAGTGGCCCTTGAAGTTGGGTTGGACTCGTAATGTCATTAGGCGGCGATGCGGTGTTTTGCTTCGGCGGCAGCGATGCGGCGGTCGCGGTGGTCTGTGTTTCGGTAGCGGATGTGGTTGGCGAGCGCGTATCCGAATGCGTCCCAGTCGAGGTAGTCGGCGTTCGCGACGACGAACTCGGTCAGGGCGGAGAAGTGACATTCGACCGGGTTGAGGTAGCTGGCGTAGGTAGGGGTCGGGACGAGCTCGATCCTGTTCGCGGCGGCGAAGGCGCGGATCGAAGGCACCCAGTTGGCCGAGAGGTTGTCCTGGATCCAGTAGATCCGTTGCCGGGCCGGGTAGGCGAGCCGAATCTGGCGCAGGAAGGTGAGCATGTCGCTGCCGGCTCGTTTCGGCCGCAGCCTGACGCGGAGCCGGTCTGTGTGGACGTCGTAGGCGCCGAACAGGTAGCGGGTGCCGGCGCGGCGGTTGTAGTCGGCCCGCTGCCGCTCGGGCCGTCGCTTTGGCGCCCAGCCGGCGCCGGCGGTCGGGCGCAGGCTGACCGGCCCCATCTGGTCGAAGCTGACGACGCTTCCGTCATCAGGCGGGGTCTCGCACAGCTCGAGGATGCGCGCCGCCTTCTCTTCGTAGTCGGGGTCGGGGCTGGCTTTCCAGCTGCGGGTGCGCTGGAAAGACAGCCCGGCTTCGTCGAGCAGCGTGCCCAGGTGACGGGGCGAGACCTCGATCCCTTCGCCGGCCAGGTGAGCAGAAAGCCGCGGCAGCGACCAGCGCGTCAGCGGCATCCCCTGCGCGTCGGGACGGGCACCGGCCACGCTGACGATCCGCTGACGCTGATCAGTCGTGATCCGGCGGGGACGCCCGCCCCGGTAGCGAGGGCGCAAGCTGTC
>Ga0334722_10003405_pt1 | contig 17149 bp, 27 predicted proteins | sample C3_bottom_MG_FD_207210 | JGI IMG/M metagenome (GOLD analysis project Ga0334722, IMG submission 207210) | Sediment microbial communities from Yellowstone Lake, YNP, Wyoming, USA - C3_bottom | ecosystem: Environmental > Aquatic > Freshwater > Lake > Sediment | place: USA: Wyoming | collected...
ATATGTACCACGGCAGACATTGAAGTCTGCAGAAAACCCTGGTGTTACTCAGGGTTAAGTGCAAAGATCAGTCTATTCAGGGTAATCAAAAGGATTAAAGTCAGCAGCAAGGCAGGTGTCAAGTGCGGAAGCGTAAGCAGCGCAGAGCATGACATCCATTTCATAAAGCTTGGCTTTTAGCCAGGCTGCATGAATACGATGATACCGCTTAAGCAATACCATCTGTTGTTGCGTTAATTGTTTCATGATAAATCAGTAATGTGTTCTTGTTCCCACTTGAGTAATGCACGGTTGAGATCAACCTTCTTCTCAAGAATGGCGACGAAGGGTACTAAGTCCTGGAACTGGACTAGACCATCTTGCCATTGATAAAAGATCTCTAGTGCTGCTTGGCGCACGTCTTCGAGTTCCTTGTCGATGACAGGTGACTCTCTGCGTGCAAGCAGGCGAGCTTTCTGTGTGAGTAGATGTTCAACGCTTGCAGGAGACATAGTTCCTAGTTGGGTTGTAATTGAGTAGCAGACATTGAAGTCTGCAGAGAGGGCCGAAACCCTCTGGGCAAACATCAGACGAGTGCTAGTCGTGATTGAAGTTGTAACCAGCCGGTGACTGACATGACTGCCAGTCGTGGAGCTGGGACATCAAGCTGTGCGTCATACCATGCGAAGCTAAGTTCTCTGGCATGATCTTCTGCTTGCTGTTGTGTCTCGAATAGCTGTGGTGCGCCATTCACAACACATACGTATGCGTTCTTGATAAGTGACATGAGTTGAGTTAAGCCACACTCAGTGTGTGGCAATACTGAAGGCAGGGTTTACACCTGCCAATGCCGTTTGTACGGACTCAGTTATGCACCCTGTGGATGCAAATAACTTTAATGTCACTATCGGTTTGGTAGATGCGCATGCTTAGCTTCTCGCCTCGCATGTCGCATATGACGCCGAAGAGATATGCAGGCTTGCACATCTGTATAACTTCGGAGTAGATGAAGTCGGCAGAGCTGTACTCCTCTAGCATTTGATAAGCCATCTCCAAATAGTTATGGAAAAGGCTAAGATTCTCTGCTGAGAGAGGCTTGCCTACTTCTTGGCGCCAGTTGTACTTGGTGCGTTGCATTGAACTTGAGCTGTGCAGGTGCCTATCTCTGCGGAAGGCAATAGTTGAGTGGGGGATTCGATCCCCCGGCTCACGCCTGGTCAGATGACCATCTCAACTGGAGACTCCATCATTTCCATAAAGGAAAGGACAGAGATCTGCACGCGGCCCTCTTCAGGGTGTTGCAGATAGTTGAGTTCGTAGGAAAGTTCCCACGCCTCTGAATCTGCAGCCTCCCGGCTGAAGTGAGCGCTGTGCTGTTGACCGTCGAGAACAACGAAATACACGTTGTTAGCTCCGAGTGTGTAGGGTGCCTATCTCCCTGGAAGGCAATACTGAGTGGGGGATTCGATCCCCCGGCATCTAGCCTGGTGCTCAGTTGGTTGAGTAACCGTTGGCTGTACACCAGTCCATGTGCACTTGATGTGCGTTAGCTGGCCATGCATGGTTCTTGCATTGCACAGCAGTAGCACGATCTAAGGATGGAACGGCTACTTGCAAAGCAATGAGTGTGATAGAACCATAAATAGCAGCTGTGATGCCAAAGGTTGGGATAAAGAGTTTCATGAACTTGAGTTGAGTGTGCGGTGCCTATCTCCGCTAAAGGCAATAGCTGTGGGAGGGTTCGCACCTCCCAACCCGCTTAGACGGATCAGCTTAGTGTTGGTTGCTTAGGCTCAATCCAGTCAGCCAACTTGCGTCGTCCGACTAGGATCTTGGCCTGAAGCTTCTCCTTGCTTGTGTCCTGTTCAATAGCGTTGGCTAGTGACAGGAGCTTGGCAGCAAGAGCTTGACGGATAGCCATGGGCTTAACCTCTGGTTGTGGTGGAGTTGTATGCGTGATAACGGGTGCGCATCCCCCGTAAACCCCCTGTGCTATAGAAGCCACCGTTCTGCTTGACGCGTTGGTAGCACGGGCTTACCTACCTTGACCCCAATTGTTAGCATTTGCTGACATTAGGGTGTGTTAGGTTGGCAGGGGTTTAGGCTACGGCGTGATACGATATCGTATCGCCTGTTTCTATATCATTCGGCTCTCACCTCAGGCGGTGTTCGCACCAACTACTTCCACCTCGCAAAAATTTACCCCTACCGGCTTTCTTTTTTCTCTCCGCATCTCGCTGCGGGTGGGTAGTTGGAGAAGCGTCAGGTAAATTTTGACCCCATTTGGGAGTCATAGCACCCCCTTTATGAGTACAAAAACCCTACTTTGAAGTAAAAGTTGCGTTTTGTACGTCTTTTACCTACTTAGCCCAAGAATTCACACAAAAAAACCGGGGTGTAATCCCCGGTAATTAGCTAAAAGTTCCTAATTAAGGCTAAAAGGCTGAGCCCTGGTCTCTTTTTTGTTTATAACCAAACGTAGCCTTAGCTGCTTTAAGGAATGCTTCCTCGTCTGGGTTTTCATACGCCACACGCCTAGCCCCTTCGTTCACAAAGCTCCGTACTTCAAGTGCATCAGCACCCTCATCAGCCATTTGCAAGGCTTGCTCCTTGACTGCTTCAAGGCCTTTAACTTTATTAATGCGTTGTTCTAAATCCATCTTGGATGTTTTAACTAAACATCAGTCATTTACCTACTATACAACCCATATTTCAAAAATTATCCCGTATAAAATGTAAGAACAAGCAAAATAGTTACGATAAGTTCCAATGCCTCTGTCACCTGCTGATTTTTACGCTTATAGCCGTGCCACAGGTGCTCCAGTTGCCGATACAGCGGAAGAACGTGCCCAACAAGCGCCTGAGGTACTGACATTCCAGCAAAATCGCCTGCAAGCACCTAAGCAGGGTCCTGGATTACTTGATTTCTTGGGAGGAGCAGCCCTACTTGCAGGCATAGGTACTGGTGCATATTTTGGTGGTCCAACTTTAGTGCGTGCCATGCGTAATCGCGGGGCAGGTCAAGCTGCAGCCAAAGTAGCAGCAACAGAAATTACACCACAAGCTGTACAAAACGTACGTAGTGTTGCAGCTAGGGCTGTAGCAGATCCCTGGGGCCAAGGCAATGTTCCTAAACCGCCAAGTTCACGTTATATCCCCAGTGCTCCTTGGTACGCCGAGACACAAAACGTACCAGCAGTCAAACCATCAACTGTTGACTTAAGTAGGCAATCAGCAACATTAGTTGAACAACAAGCTGCTAAACAAGTTTTTCATGTTGATCAATCTTTGAATGCCCTTGATACGGCGGAAGATCAAATGACGGGTCGAGTGAAGCGCGAGCTTCAGCGAAACCCTGAATTAGACCTAAGTCAAGTTGACGCTTTAGAAGATGTAGCCGAGGTGGGCTACCAACCAGGCATGGAACTGGACGCACCTATTAATACGGCTGCTGCACAGGTAACTGGTCGTGTTCCCCTTGATCAGGCTGAGAGTGCTGCTAATTTTGCGCAAACTGCAGTACAACGTCAAAGGGATGTTATCTCAGGTCTTGCAACGCCAGGTTCCGGTTTTAGTGAGTTTAGTAAAGCTGCAAATGAAATTACTGCCAGTGCTGAAAACTTTGGTAATTCTCCTGCAGTCCAAACGCGTTTAACATCCAACCCTGGAAACATTTGGGAATTAGAAGAGTTAATTGAGGAAAGCGGACGTAAAGCACAAGAGTATGCCAATGCACGTTATGAGCGTGGTGGGCGGACAGTTGCGGATTTAACTGGCGAAATAGAAATTTCTCCAGCACTTGCTAAACAATTAAGAAGCGAAGGCATTCGTACACGTGGTGGACGCTCTATACAGTTAAGTCAGTTTTCTGATGCTCCTGCACGTGAAGGCATTGGTGTTAATCGTTTTACACCTAATGAGCTTTTAGAGCGCACAATGGCATCCGTTTCTTACCCAAGGGAGATTCGTGATCAAATTTTAGACCCTAATGTACCTCGTGAAAAAATTGCAAAATACTTAGGTACTACTCCCAAGATTCGAGGCGGCGCAGTAAGCAGCAACCCAACCATGGAAATTGCAGGTGGTGCACGTGCGTCAATGCCTGGTGCTGCAATGGAAGAATTTGAGACGGCAGGTGTTGGCGGCACTGGTCTTACCTATGCTGATACAACAGATCTCAAACAGTTACAACAAAAAGAAAAATTAGAACGCGCAGGTTTTGTATACGATCCAAACACTGGTAATTATTCTCAAGAAATTGACGATGACCTTTTTGATCCCACTGAAATAATGACAGCAAACCGTGACCTGGGCACGGACTACGGCGATACTGAAGGCGTTGGTAATCTTTTGATTGGTACAGAATCATTTAAAGAAAGAACCAATAAAGCCACAACTGAAATCCCTGGATCTGTTCAGTATGCAGAAGGAGCCGCCCGTGGTTCTGGACGCCAAGAACGGGTTAATGACGTTGTCCTCCCCTTACACCGAGATCCTTCTGGGGTTCAAACACCAGGTGTAGCCGTTGTTTCCAACCCTAATGCCGACCTGCCTTTCGGTCGTCAACTACGTTCTGAAGACGTGGGTTACCGGGGTGCAATGCGGATTGAATCTGAAGATATGAATGCAGAAGGCAGTAGATTATATGGTGGGGTTGAAAGTGCTGTTGCCACTCTTCCTGATTTAATTACTACTCAGCCAGTTTCTAACTGGGCGCCAAATAAAATTTATGGTGCAGATCGTCAAGGCAATCTGACAGTTCCTTACAAACCAACATCAAGGCGTGTTGTTACCGGTGAAGAACCATTGGTTGGCTTTAAGCGTCAAGCTTTGATGGAAGGTGATAAACGTACGGGTTGGATTACATTAGACAATGCTAAGCCAAGTTCAATTTCACTGAACCGCGCTGAAATGCAATCAGTTGCGCAAGATGCGCAAGATGCATATTTTAATAACCCAATTGCAAAAGCTAATTATTTAAAATCTTTAAATCCAGATGCTTTAGAAGCTGGGCGTGCACAGAATATACCTTTATCCGAAATAGGTGAAGCTTATGATTATCAAGGTTTTATTGTCAAAGCTCTTGATGATTATCTAATGGATAACGGTATTGATTTACCGTTGTTAAAACCACAGATTAGTAAAGCTAGTGGCAGGGCATACTTCCCTACAGAAGCAAATGCTTTTGCAATAAATCTACTTAAAACAGAAAAAGATACTCCTATTTATGGCGAACGTATTCGTTTAAATGCTAAAGGTCAGCCACAGGTTAGTGGTTTTAATAAAGGAGGATATCCCGAGTTTGTAACCACAGGCACTTCTGCACCAATTCCTGGTCATTATCTAACCCGTGGAATGGGTGGCTTGGATCCAATGCAAGCAGTAGAAGGTGATATGGATGACCTTGCGTTCTACAACCCACGTATTGAAACGGTTTCTCAAAATAGATTACTTGGGGAAGCTAAACGACTTAACGTAAGTCCTTCTGATATCTTGGGACTAACCAGTACGCCCACTGGTGTTGAAATGTCAGGATTGCGTTCTGCCATGGAAACTCCGCAGGCAGGAGTTGGGATGCGTGCCGTTCCAGTACGAGACCCCCGCACTGGATATATCGTTGGTAGAGAACGTGTTTCAACAATGAACATTGGGTCGTTTGCACGTACCCAAAACCCTTACACCGGAGTTGCGTCTCCTGTTTCTGGTCCTGCTTCCAGAGTTGAGAGCGGAAACTATCAGTACACTCCGGAACAGTTACGTGTTCACTTAGAACCTACATCGCAACGTGCGCTTTCCGAGCGTAATAAATTTGCCTTAACTGCAAACTTAACTCCTGGGGGACGCGTTGCCCGTGGTGCGTTGAATCTAGGTGAAGGCATGGGGGCCATCCCCGCTGGTCTTGGTACTCTAAGTGAATCAGAAACTGTTTCTCGTTACGGTACAACAGGTGCACAACTTCAAGATTTTGGTAATAGACTGATGTCACAAGCCGCTTACAAGCGCGGCGCGCAACCTGGCCCCACCAGTAATAGAGCAATTAATAAAATGCGTGCACCAGGGGGGAGTGTTCAACCAATGATTCCAGGTGTTTTAGAGACTAACCCCCTTGCATCTAGCGGTTATACACCAAACGCTGCTTTGGATTTTTACACTAAAGCACTGGAACAGGACGCAGCACAACTTGCAGTTCGCCAGCCTACAGAACGTATGGTACGCAGACAAGGTAGAATGGTTCCACTAAGCAAGGTTACACAGCCAGTGCAACGGAACGTGCTTTACCCAAGAGGTTGATTATGGCAGAAGATAAGAAAAAGGATAAAAAGTGGATCCAAGACACGGATATGAAAGAGGGTGCTTTCACGGCTAAAGCCAAGAAGAAAGGTATTACTTCTGCGCAATTACAAGAGAACGTACTTGCTACTCCTGAAAAATATGATGACAAAACCGTAAAACAAGCACGGTTGCGCCAAACCCTTGTAGGATTAAAAAAGAAAAAACAAGGTGAGAAATAAATGCTAGACACTAGTGATCGTCTTGATTTAAATAAATACATCGGTGCCGCTAAAGATCTTAACAACAAGACTAAAACTAAATTTGCAGATCAATTTCGAGTCAGTGCCAATGAAGGTATCGGTGGCCAATACCCTTGGAATCCAGGGCGTTTTGATACGTCAGACATTCTTAACTATGCGCAATCTCGTAAGCGTAGTTTAAACGTTCAACTTGGAACAGTAGATCCTGACGAACCTTTGCAAACACGATTATTTGAGGATACTACTAAGTTTATTAGGAATACTGATTACAATTTTCAAATAGGCCGAGCAAATACAGAACACAAACCTCAAAACAACCCAGATTTTAATCCTATTTGGGTAGAAGCTTACAAAATCAGCCCCACCATTCCCCCTGGTAAGCGAGCCAAAAGTCCTATGCCGACCGCATCAAATCCAGACCCTAATGGATACATCATGCAAATGGCACAATCACAAGCCGACAATACAGTTGATCCCAAGCCTAGTGTTGCAAACCTTCTTAGCCCATCCAAAAAACCAATTCTTGAAAAAGAGCTTGAAACTGAACCTGAAACTGAACCTGAAACACCCAAGGAACCAGCTACTCCGGAAGTTAAAACCGCCTAGGTTATTTGAAATATAATTAAAGAAAAGTACTGAGATATGGCGTCCGCCGCTGCTAGACAAGGATTAGCAAATAGTATTAAAAATCTTGCGGCGCGTCTTAGTAACACCGGCATGCTTCCTGTTTCAGAAAAACAAGCAGTAACTAAAGCAATCTTGGGAAACACAATACCTAGTGCTGTTATGGTCACTGGGTTTAACATGCTGGGTGGTGTGGACCCAATGACTTCTATTTTGGCGGGAGCGGTAGATCTTGGTATTGGTTATGGGGGCATGAAGTTAGCTGGTAAATTAGCCCCTGGAAGGATGGGAAGCCTCACCCACAAACAAGGAGACAAGACAGTTACAACTCCACATTTTATTCCTTCAGCAGCACAAAATATTGTTCAGGGTGTATCACCAATTGCTTCTAGCATAGCCGTTATGCCTATGATTCAAAATGCTATGCAACAACAACAACTCCAAGAAATGGATCAGACTGGTTCAATACAACAACAAGAATTACAACGGCAGTTAATCAATGGTGTACAAGGACAAAACCTGTCCCCCAATACGTTGTTTCAAATGCAAGGAGTAAATCACACCATGAATCCAGAGGCATTAATGCAAAATGCAATGGACCCTTATGGTTATGGACGAGGAATAATTTAATGTTGATTCCAAAAAGTGTAATTGAATTTGGTCAAAGTTTAAAGAACACAAAACTTGGCCAAGCTGCCACCAGGGGATGGAAAGCTGGTGGGCAAATTACTACTGAGGCGGGAGATACTGCTGTACACAGTGTTTTTAACCCAGCATTTAGTAAAGCACTAGCAGCGGGTGCCCCTGGTAAAAAAGTTATTCAAGACGTAGATGGCGTTCTTAAACCCGTCCAGCAAGCTGGGCGTGAACCAATCACCTTAAAGGAAAAACCTGCAGAGTTTCTTGGTGCTTATGCAGCCAGGTTGATTATTGATATGGGTACAGACCAGACGCGTGGCCTCTGGTGGAAATACAATAACCCGATGGCAATTTCTCAGGAACTAATAAAAAAAATTCCTGATGTTGACAAACAGTTACAAAAGATGTCTCCAATGCAGAAGGGCATGTTAGGCATTGCCACCATGGCGCCTATTGGAGCAGCAACTGGTATTTACGACATTACCAACCCAGGAGAGTTGTTTAGGCCAAAAGGGTTTGCTCAAGAATATTCAGAGCCTGGTTCAGAAGATCGTCGTGAAACTACGCAGCCAGCAGAAGAACTTTTTCAACGTATGTTCTTGCAACGTCAAGGGCAACCTTTAAAGTACGCAACAGCAAAACAAGATATTCCTGATTTAACACCTGAAAGGTACGGTAACTTTATGCGTACTTATTATCAAGACAACGGTTTATTGGGCCTGGGTGTTGCAAAAGTAACAGGTGAAAATCTTGAAGGCGTACCAGAAGCCCGTCTCTTAGGCTTCCCAATTACTATTCCTTCGGCAACTGCAACAGCCGGTGCAGCGACTGGTCTTGCCATGGCAGGTAGGCGTGGCGTAAGTCCTAATCGCACTATCCTTGCGGGGCTTGCAGGTTCCGTTGGTGGTGCTGCAATTGGCAATGTGGTCAACGAGGTGATTGCAATGGCTAATCGCCCCAAACTTCCTGATCTACGCAACTATCAAGAACAGTACAGTTCAATGCCTATGGATCCTATACAACAAAATATAGGCTGATAAAATTAGAGTATAAAAATAATTTTGGATATGGCGGATACTAGGGTCGGTATGGCGGGTGCATACCCTTCAACACAAAGTTATGCTTCAAGTGCGTACGGATACTCCCCCATGGGAGGAGCAGGCGCTTCTATCAACTTAGGACCTGTCAAGCCATCTGATCCGTTTGATGGGTTGTTAAGGACCATGATGGATCAACTGCAGGCAGGTTGGCAAGCAACCCAGCAAACAGCCCAAAAAGGTATGGGACGTGCCAATACAACTCTTGAAGGAATGCCAGCCGGAGCCAGGAATCTTGCATCCAGGGGCGCTCGTTACGCACCAGGAGCCATGGTTGGTTTGCAACAGCTTCCTACTGATCCTATGGCTGGTATTGCAACCCTTGGTCTTACTGCTTTAGGTGGTAAGGGAATTCAAAACTTAAGCGCACTAATCCCTGGTGGTCCGTTAGCCAGGGGTGCTTTTCAACTTGCCGGTGGTCTACTTGCTGCTCCTATTGCAGGTCAACTTGGCAAAGGCGTTTCTGCGTTTGGTAATCAACTTATTGGCGGTGCTCAAAACGCTACTAACGATGTAATAAATACAGTTGCCGGGGCACAACGTGAATCTGGACAGGGTGCAGGCACAGGTTCTGAACCTGGAACTGTATCTGATAAAGCACTAGCTCAACAGCTGCAACTGGCCAGGGAAATGGGAGTTAATCTTCCCAGTCTGTATTTAACTCACAATTATCAGATTCTTCAAAAATATAAAGATGCTGAAAAGACTCGGCAGATGCAACTGAACCAACAAAATGCTCAACTCCAGGGCCAGCTTCAGCAGCAAATTATTGCAGGTCAACTTGCTTCTGGCGCCCAGCAACAAGCAGGCGCTACTACCCGTGACATCTTAACTTCTAATCCTTATCAAGCTTCTGTTCTTAATACCGGCGGACTTCGCAATATTTAATCATGGCTTTTATTTATGACATTAATAGAAATTTTCAGCCTGGTAGTGAACCCGCTCTAGATACACGTGGCGCATATAGTTTTCAACCTGCCGAAGGTTCTTCTAATATTTTAAGTGGCGGGATTAAACCCAGTCCCTTAGCAGGTGGATACGCGATGGCCATACAGGCCGCTACCGAAGGACTTGGTGAAGGTTCTATTTTTAACAACCCGGAGTATCAAAAGTTATCAGATAAAGATAAAGAGCTTTACATGAGAACATATGGACCTTCTTCTGAGGGCAGTTTTATAAAGCAATTCACAAGCCCCGAGTACATGGCACAGCAAGAAGCAATTGAAGATCGAAGGCTTCAAAAAGGTTTGGCTGCTTATAAACAAATGGGCGATCAACAAATGAAATATCGTTTAACCAACGATATTATTGCCAATATAGGAGCTGGTGCACGTGCAGCCGCTGCTGGATATACAGATCCTTCAGTTATTGGAAGAATGACAGCAGGTATTGGAGATTCCTATACGCGTGGCGCGGCTGCTACTCAGGGATTAGCTCAACTTGGAGCAGGATTACCTGCAGCACCGCGTTATTACAACGTTTAAAACATGGGTTCTTACTACGGAACAGGCGCTGGTGAATTAACAGCAGATCCTGCTTTAAAAGGAGTAACTAAAAGTTTTGGAGGTGGGGAAGCTTATAATTTTAATAGTGGTAATCGTAGTGTGGCATTTCCAGTAGGCGCGTTATTAGGAGCAGGTGCCCAAGTTTTTAGCGGGTTGATGCAAGGCAAAGCCATGCGCAACCAAACCAACATGGAGTATGAGCTAGGGAAAGCTAACCTAGCAGCAGCAGAACGCGCTGGGTTCCAAAACCTTCTTGCAGGCCAATGGGCAGGTACAGGTAGAGAACAGTTTGCTCAAGGTCTTCAGCGTGACGCTGCAGATTATCAACAAGCTTTCTTGGATCCACGTAAAAGTATTCTTAATGTTGAAGATTTTAACCGAAGAGCTGCTGCTGAACTTGGTCCTTTTGGACGAAAGCTTAGCCAACAAGAAAAGTCAGGTGAAATAAACTCTCTTCTTGCTGGAAAATTTATGCCGATGTTTGAGTCAGCAAGCAAACCGTTTAGCTACGGCAGGGCTCCAGGCTATACAACAGGTTCTTTAGTTTAGAATTAAAAATAACATTAGTAAGCTAGACATCTATCATGGGTAAAGCACCAAGATACGAAGCCCCTAAACCCGACCCTACCATCCAGGCTTACAACACCTACATGATGGATCGTCAAAAAACACTTGACGCCCAGTCAGATGCAGATGTTTTGGCAGCAACTACATCTACAAACGCAATTAAAGCAACTGGCCAAGCTGGTTACAATACTTACAAACAAAATTTATTAAACCAATTTAATGCTGGTCTTATTGATTCAACGCAAGCTCAGCAAGGTTTCAAAGATTATGAAGATCGTTATAAATTAGGCACTGGTTTTGCTCAAAATGATCTTAATGAGCTTGTTAATCAAGCAACTCAAGGCGCTACGGCTAAGAGTCAAAAGTTAGCAGGTCAGACTTATAAAGACATTTTGGGTCGCGAAGCCAAAGAATCAGAACTTGCCAGTTTTGCAGATATGCAAAAAACTGGTCAGTACAAATTATCAGATCTTGTTAATACAATTAAATCCACGGAAGAATACACTTCCAAGATGGATGGTAACTACTTAACTAGTTATTTAGATACGATGTATGGAAACCAGGAAACCAAAAAGAGTCCTGAAGGATACGACGTTAAAACTGGCCGCCGTACCTTTAATTACAACTCTGCACTGGATCCGGTATTTTCTGGCGACATTACCAAGGCAACTGGTATCAGCACGTCAGGAATGCCTACATCTTTTACTGGTACTGCAGCTGAAATTGAAGACTTTCAAAATGCACAACGTCAGAAACGTGACTTTGCATATAATGCTGGCTTGACCAACCTGCAAGGACAGATTGATAAAGATACCCAAAAGATTAAAAATGAAGGTACCAAAGATGTGACCAGGATTGCTTCACAGGGTCAGCTGTTGTCAAATCTTACGTCAGGTTTCTGGTCATAAAAATAAGTTTGCTATAATTTAAAAAGCCAATTACATAAACAACATGGCCCGTTATAGTGAAGACCCTACTTATCAAGGCATGTCTGCCGAAGACAAAGCTATTATTGATAAACAGCAATTCCAGCAACAATACGGCGGCATGGGTGCAGCCTCTCTGGCCGACTTCCAAACCCTCCTTGGTCGCCTAGAAGGCTCCAAGATTCGTCAGCAACAAGCCAAGGATGTCTCGGCACGTCCGAACATCTACGCAGGCGGCCTTGCTCAGATGATGAGCAACTTCTAATATTAGGAAATAAACGTGGCAACCACCTGGGGCTATAAAAGCGATTCTGGCGATTGGCAAGAAGCTGATCCGTTCTCCGAAACAAGTAAAGGAGACTCAGCTGCTGATTTCCCCCTGGAAACATATAAAAAAGCCGCAGGTGTTGCTTATGAATTTTCTAAGAAAAAACTAGAGGACACCCGTGCCCAACAAGAAGCTCTTAACGCTCAACAACAGCAGTACAGGCAGCAAGACGAATCCAGAGACTATCAGCAAGCAAAACAAGCTTATAAGTATTGAGCTGTTTAGCACCTGGATCGACAATCTTGACTCAGCCACCCAAGAGTCTTTTTGTTCATTTGCCGAAGATAACTACTCCATAATCGAATGTTTTCTGTATGCCAAGTTCCTTGGCTATACAGGGAGCATTGTATCGTGTGAAGAATGGGTTAAATCTAATTACAAAAAACCAGATCACCGCAAGATCCTTCTTCTTGAAATCGGAGAGATGCAAGAAGATATTCGTAAATTGCGTGAAGACATTGAAAATTGTGCTGTCAAACGTGACGCAGGAGTTGCTCGTATTGCCAGTATGCAAAAAGAATTGCGCGGCACAATTGCACAAGTAGAACAATTCACTTCCAATAAAGACCGCAAAGGTCTTCTGATGGCTGGTGCTGATCGTGCCATTCGTGAGTTGATGTTCATCTTCAAAGATGATCCAATTGAATCTCCTCTGCAGGAAGCGTCAATGAGTGTGTGGTCTCGAATGCAACTGGAAGAATAAAAATAAAGCAGCACTTCTTGTATAATAAGAACAACAGCATAAGTATCATGCCCGCTCCCGTACCTCCCAAAGGTAAACCTGTCGCCGGTAAAGCCGTACCTCCCAAGGGCAAGCCCGTGCCCGCTGGTAAAGCACCTGTCGGCAAGGCACCTGCTGGTAAAGCTGTACCTCCTAAAGAAAGCCCTAAAGATAAAATGGCTCGTCTGCGGGAAATGCAAAACAAAAAGAAAAAGTAATTAGGTACTAATAGTGGGCGCCAACGCTAAAAGACCGACATCCAGTGCACCGGGCTCAGGTGGTTCTGGCTTTTATCAGAACGCTTTGAACCAACAAAAGCAAGCAGTTGCGGGCTCATCTGCAATGTCAGCAGCTCGCGGGCGTTCTGGTGCGTCAGAAGGTGCTCCTGTCGAAGGAAAGCCAACCCCTGTACCAGCAGAAGACACGCGTTACCTGGACGCCTATAATAGGTATATGCAGGAACGTAGCGGTGGATCACAGTACCCTGTAACGCAAGGTTCACCGTTTGATCAGTCACAACCTCCTGTTAATAAAAGGCAACCTCGGCCTCCAGTTCAAGAGCAAGCTCCAGCTTCTCCTAATGGTATTACCATGGGTGCTGGATATGCCAATCGTTCGTTTAGCTAATGTCTAATTCCAAAATGCCGCCATCTCTTGTTGCGCACTTTAAAAAGAAAGAAGCAACAAATGAAGACGGTACCGAGATGTCGGATAAAGACAAACGAAAAGCTGCCTTAGACAAAGCTCGTCAATACCAAAAACAAAAGAAAAAGAAATGAGTTAGTATTCAGTAATACCTGGTACTAACTCATGCCTTCTTACGTTCATCTCGCGTATCGACGGAATGCACGTGCGGCGGCAAAAAACCATCAAGTTAAAGAACCTAAGAATTACGAGCAAGCAAAACTTGCACGTGACGATTTTGGTTATTTTTGTGATTATGTAGCTGATAAACCTCCAGCAAAACACCATAAAGAATGGCATCAGCATTTTATTACAGGTGAAAATAGCCAATGTTTAATTAAAATTGCTGGTCCCAACGTTGATTTACTTGCTCCTCGTGGATCAGCAAAAAGTACAGTCCTTGGTCTTTTAACTGCATGGGCCATTGGTGTTCATACTGAAGCTAAGCTTCCTTTGCAGATTCTTTATCTTTCCTACACGGTTGATATTGCACGTTCTAAGTCGGCAACCATTAAACGAATTATTGAAAGCAAACGATATCAAGAAGTATTTCCAAAAGTACGTCTTCTTAAGAATGTCACAAGTAATGAGTACTGGTCTATTGATCACAAGTTTGCTGGTATTGATGTAACTGGTGATGAACAATTTACACTTTGCGCCGCTGGCCTTAAAGGTTCAGTGACTTCCAAACGTTCGCACCTGGTAATGATCGATGACGCTATTAAGTCTGCTGCTGATATTGGTAATCCTGACATTCGTAAAACAATGCAGGACAACTGGAACGCGGTGATTGCACCAACGATGTTTGAAGGGGCCAGGGCTATCTGCCTTGGTACTCGCTTTAGACATGATGACATTCACGCTACCACATTCAACGAACAAAACAATTGGACGCAGATTGTTTTATCAGCAATTCAAAACGATCCCAAGACGGGAGAAGAAGAGTCTTATTGGCCTGATATGTGGTCACTAGATTACCTCAAGGAAAAGAAACGACAGGCGCCTATTGCTTTTTCGTTCCAGTACATGAATCAAATTGTCAGGCAAAATGAACTTTCATTAGCGCCAGAACTTATTGTCAAGGCTGAAATTGCAACAGAGTTTGATGCCTTAGGAATTGGGGTGGACTTGTCTGCTGGCCTTAAAGAAAAGAATGATTACACGGTGTTTATATTGGGTGGTCGGATTGAAGATCGCATTCATATTATTGATTATCGACGTATTCGCGTCATGGGTAATTTGGAAAAACTAGATGTAATGAAAGAGTTGATGAATGATTGGTCCATTATTGGACAAGATGAAAACAAAAATTATTTCCCCACATACTCCACGTGTGATATCTGGTCTGAGGCTGTAGCGTACCAAGCATCCCTGGAGGCAGATTTTAAGAGAGTTTGCTTAAATGATGAAGGTCTTTACAATTTAATTTGGCATCCGGTCAAAGGATTTCGTGCAGATAAACTCGCACGGTTTAGGGGAATTATCGGTATGTTTGAAGATCGCAAAATTATCTTTAATCGTTATAGGAATTTCACCAGTATGTTTGAAGAGCTGACTAATTTTGGAGTCAGCGGTCACGACGATTGCGTTGACGCTCTTGTGTGGTTAGTAACCGGGCTAGCAAGGAAGGGTAATCTACATCTTGATTACTAACAGTAAAATAAAAGAAAATGTATTGAGATTGTGGCCGCGCTTCCTAACAACTTTTGGGGTCGTAACCAAGACCGCTTGCACGCTCTATACGAACGCATCTTAGATAACGAAAGAAAGGTCGACATCCTTCAGGAGCACATCAACCGAATGCCATTGGAGTACGTATTGAAAGTTGACTTCTTGCGTGAGCTTCAGCAAATGCACGATAATTTTAAGCAGATTAACGCAAAACTTGATAAGCTTATTGAGAAACTTTAATTTGTATGAGCTACGTCCTTGAGGTCCAAGAAGACGAAAACGGTGAGCTGTTCATTGTCTTCCCAGAAGAAGTCCTTGAAAGTCTTGATTGGCATGAAGGTGATGCCCTTGACTGGAGAATAAAAGGCGAAGGATTTATTATCAGTAAATTGAATGATCCTGCCGGGTATGTGGTATTAGAGGAGTAAAATAAAAACACAGATGATAGATGAAAAATGATTAGGATACATGGAGGACAACCTGTTGAGTTGGGCAATGCAGGTGCGCTTGCAGGCGGTTTTCGCTTAAAAGATTTATTTCCTTCAGCTCCTTCGGATATTCCGCAACAAGCACCAGGACAAAATCCTAGATATTTAAAGCCTGGACAAAAACCTTCTTTAAAAGAATTGTTTCCTAGGCAGCCAGGTTCTTTTGCCGATCCGTCTAATCCTGGTATTCCAGCAGGGGGTGTTGCTTTTAGCACACTTAGTAATTCTTCCGGTGCCTTAGCAGGCAACCCTTTTGGACCACAATTTGTCGTTCCTCAACGTGGAATCCGTGGTATGACTCCAGCTCAAATAGAAGAACTGAAACAGTGGGATCCACAGTCTGCACCTGCAATTGATAATATTTATCGCAATATAAAACCAGGTGGTCCACAACTACCCTTAGCATATTCAAACGGACGAGTACCAATGGGAAACGCTGGCGCAATTGAAATGGTTAATCAAGGTTTATATGCAGGTCCTCAATACGGACAGTCCCTCCCCCCTGGATATGTAAAAACTGTGTCATGACCAAAAAGAAAAAACTAATTAAACAAGCACTCAAGAAGCCAGGGCTTTACACGTTTGGTGAGCTTGCTTTTTTTAAAACGTGGTTAGAACATAGAAAGCAACGCAAAGCTGCTAAGATTCAAAAAGAACAGGTTAAAGATTAATGGCTGTTGATACCAGGGCTCGCTTAAAGGAAATTATCGACGCAGCGGTCGAGAAAGATCCTAATGCGCATGTTGACACCATGGTTGTGGGGTCACATCTTGCTCAAATGAAGATGTTTGGTATTCGGCAAGGTGTCGAATTTTTCCCAACGCAAGATAATTTTGGCAACCAACGCAAAGATTTTATTGATCGCGTAATTAAATACAATCAACTTGACGTACGTTTAGATTCCATCTGGGATTATTTCCTGTGTGATGGCAAGGGTATTTTTTACATCCGCCCAACTAAGACAAATTATCGTCTTTATTATTTCCGTAATCACGAATACCGCAGTTACTACAACGTTGACGGTGAGTTGGATGAGGTTGTAATTATCTACAGCTACAAAGTCAAACAGGGTAATGGCTTTGGAGACAATGTAAATATTTCAAACATCTCCGGTACCGCAACCCTTGGAGCACAAGGAGCCAAACGTTTCATTAGGCTTTCAATCAAACGACGTACCATTGAGGAAACGCATTCAGAAAGTGAAATGTCTTTTGATATGCCAAGCTATACGGCATTAGGGAAGACTAAAACGTTTAAAAATAGTTTAGGTTTTATTCCTTGTGTTGAAATTTTTAATAACCCCAAGGGTTTTTCAACAGAAGGCACAAGTGAATTTGACGCACTGGCAAGTCACATTGTGGTGCATGACGAATTGGTTCGCACCATG
>Ga0334722_10003406_pt1 | contig 17149 bp, 14 predicted proteins | sample C3_bottom_MG_FD_207210 | JGI IMG/M metagenome (GOLD analysis project Ga0334722, IMG submission 207210) | Sediment microbial communities from Yellowstone Lake, YNP, Wyoming, USA - C3_bottom | ecosystem: Environmental > Aquatic > Freshwater > Lake > Sediment | place: USA: Wyoming | collected...
GATCTCGGCTGCCGCATCTATACCTTCATCACCACCCTGCGCTATATGCTCGAAGCCGCGGCGACGCATGGCAAGGCAGTCTGGATCCTGGATCGCCCCAACCCGGCCGGACGGCCAGTGGAGGGCCTGCGCCTGCGCCCGGGTTGGGAGAGCTTCGTCGGTGCCGGCCCGCTGCCCATGCGCCACGGCCTGACCCTGGGCGAGCTTGCGCGCTGGTTTTGCGCGGAGCTGGGGCTGGAGCTAGATCTGCAGGTGGTCCGCATGGAGGGGTGGAGGCCCACCGCCGCACCGGGTTATGGCTGGCCGCTAGCCGAGCGCAGTTGGGTCAACCCGAGCCCGAACGCGCCCAACCTGTCGATGGCGCGCTGTTACGCGGGCACGGTGATGCTGGAGGGCACGACGCTGTCCGAGGGGCGCGGCAGCACGCGCCCGCTCGAGCTGTTCGGTGCGCCGGACATCGACGCCGACGCGCTGCTGGCGGAAATGCAAGCCCTGTCGCCGGACTGGCTCGCCGGCTGCCGCCTGCGCCCGTGCTGGTTCGAGCCGACGTTTCACAAACATGCGGGCAAGCTGTGTCACGGACTGCAGCTGCATGTAGACGATGCTTCCTGCTACGACCACACGGCATTCAAGCCCTGGCGCCTGGTCGCGCTCGCGTTCAAGTGCCTGCGCCGGCTCTATCCCGATTACCCGCTGTGGCGCGATTTCACTTACGAATACGAGCGGGACAGGCTGGCGATCGACCTGATCAACGGCAGCGAGCTGCTGCGGCTTTGGGTCGACGACCCGTCCGCCGAGCCGGCCGATCTGGAGCGCATCGCCGGCGCCGATGAAATGGCCTGGACCGCAGAGCGCGACGGCTTTCTGCTCTATCGCTGATGCATCTTGCTAGGTATTCGCCATGACGATGCAGGGACGCGGTTGACACGGCTGACAGCGGCAGTAATACTTTGTGCGCAGCGCTCAACGCTCGTTTCTTAAACGGCAACTTCGTAAAAACGCCACCAACAAGGAGAAGACCATGACCGACCGCAGAACGTTTCTGGCCACGGGGATGGCCGTGCTTGGTGCAGGTCTTGCCGGATGTGCCGGCGGCGGACTGAGCGGAGGCTGGGTGACGCTGCTCGACGGATCGAAATCCAGTTTCGACGGCTGGACGCCGATCGGCGAAGGCAACTGGAGCTTCGTCGACGGCACGCTGCAGGGCAAGAACGGCAAGGCCGGTTTCCTGGTGTCCAAGGACTCCTACACCGACTTCGAGATCCGTGCCGAGTTCTGGGCCGACGAAGACGCCAACAGCGGCATTTTTATCCGCTGCCAGGATCGCAACAAGGTAGGCGCCGCCACCGCCTACGAAGTGAATATCTGGGACAAGCGTCCGGAACAGCGCTACGCCACCGGCGGCATCGTCGACTACGGCGCCGTTGCGCAGCCTGCGCCCAAGGCCGCGAATCGCTGGAATGTCTACGAAATTTCGGCGCGCGGCGACCGCATGGTCGCAGTGCTCAATGGGCAGCAGACTGCGGAGGCGATCGACGGCAAGCACCGCAGCGGCCCGATCGCGCTGCAGTCGGCGGCGGGCACCATACGCTTTCGCAAGGTACAGATCCGCGCGATGTGATCGTCCCGGCCGACGCAGGCCGGATCGTCCTCCTGCGCCGGACCGCTGCCAGCGGTCCGGCGGCGCGCAAGGCGAAACCAATACTGGCTCGCTTGATATAGCTTTCCCGACAAATTCTCGGGCAGTAGTGAAGCGCGGCTAGGCTTTGCGTTTGGTCAATAGTGCTGCGCCGTTTCCGGCCAATACTGGACTGGCATCGCTCCGATGCAAGCCTTGGAAGGAGACGTCCATGCGCATGCGCCAGTTCGCAACAGCTGTCCTGCTCGGGATGCTGTTCAGCCCGATTGCGCCGACTGCCGTCGCGGCAGCAGCCATCGAATTACACGCGGCGGTCAGAGCCGGCGATATTGCCCAGTTGGAGACGGCATTGAATGGCGGCGCCGATGTGAACGGCCGCGACAACTGGGGACGCACGGCGCTGATCGTCGCACTTCAGCAAGGTAAGACCCCGATCGCGGAAATGCTCATTCAGCGCGGCGCCAGCGTGGTCGCGACCGATGCCTGGGGGCGCACGCCGCTGCTGGTGGCAACCCAGCTCAGGAATACGCCCGCGATCCGGCTCCTGCTGGAAAAGCAATCCGATGTGAATGCCGCCAACAAGAACGACATCACGCCGCTGATCGCGGCGGCGCAGACCGGCAACCGGGACGCGGCGGCGATGCTGCTCGCCGCCGGCGCAGCCGCCGACCGGCGGGATAACCTGGGCTGGACCGCGCTGATGTGGGCCGAATACCGCAAAGACCAGGCCATGGCAGCGCTGCTGCGCGACAAAGGCACGGACGCGGCGACGGTCAGCGCTCCGCAGACGAAACTGGCGTTCGTCGCTGCGACGCCGAAGCGTTCACCCGCCATCGATGCTGCGCGGATCGTCCGCGGCAATCCGGATGCCGCGATCACCATTTTCGAGTACACCGATTTTCAATGCCCTTACTGCCGCCAGGGAGCAAAGACGATCGATGAGGTGATGGCGCGCTACGAAGGGCAGGTGCGGCTCATCGTGAAGCATCTGCCGCTGCCTTTGCTGCATCCCATGGCCATGTCCTGCGCCCTGTATTTCGAGGCCATCTCCCTGCAAAGCGCGGGCAAAGCCTGGGCATTCTACGACCGGCTGTTCCTGGACCAGCGCGCCCTGGCGGGGGGCGAGCCCTATCTGCAAGGAATAGCGGCTGCGCTCGATGTGGACATGAGACGGCTGGAGCAGGACCTGCGGAGCCCGAGTTTGCGCGAACGCATCTCGGCCGATCTCAAGGAAAGCGAACAGTACAAGTTCGACGGCGTGCCGGCCTTCGTCGTCAATGGCCAGGTCGTCGAAGGCGCGCAGCCGGCACAGCGCTTTTTCGATCTGATCGATGCGGTGCAGCGTCAGTGATACGGAGTTGAGCTAAACCGACTAGGGCCGCGATCCGAGCGCATGCTCCGCGCCGAAGCGTGAACTTTTTGCGCGGGCGCGCAATCTCAAACTGGTAAAATACGCGATTGGCTGCAGTTGCGGCCTTGGATGGGCCTTTTCTTGGGGAAATGTAACGATGTTTATCAAGTATAGAATTCTGCTGGCCGGCGCGGCTTCCGCGTTGAGCTTGATCGCGTGCAACTCCGCCGACACCACAAGCGCGCCGGCGAAGACTGCCGCCGCTGCCACTGTAAACGGCGCCCCCATCAGCGAGAGCCTCGTTAACATGATGCTGAAGCAGCGCTCCGAACTGGGCCGGGAAGCCAGCCCGGAGGTGCGCAACAATTTCATCGATCGTCTGGCGATGCAACTCGTCATCGCTCAGGAAGCGGTGAAGAAGGGCATGGACAAGCTGCCTGAAGTGGCGGACAAGCTGGAACTGAGCCGGCAATCCATCCTGGTCGATACCTTCGTTCAGGACTACCTCAAGAACAATCCGGTCAGCGACGACATGCTGAAGGCAGAATACGAAAAATTCAAAGCACAGGCGGCCGGGACCGAGTACAAGGCACGCCACATCCTGGTCGAGAATGAAGCCGACGCCAAGGACATCATCGCCAAACTGAAGAAGAATCCGAAGGCATTCGATGCCCTCGCGAAGGAGAAGTCCAAGGACAACGGCTCCAAGGGCAAGGGAGGCGATCTGGGCTGGTTCGATCCGCGCGGCATGGTTCCGGAGTTCGGCACGGCGGTTACGCAACTCGCGAAAGGCAAGTTTTCCGAAGAGCCGGTCAAGTCTCAATTCGGCTATCACGTCATCCTATTGGAAGACTCGCGCCCGAAGAATGCGCCGGCCCTGGAGCAGATCAAAACCGAGTTGTCGCAGCAGGTGCAGCAGCAGAACCTCAAGAAGTATTTTGACGAATTGAAGGCCAAGGCAAAGATCGATATCGCGCAGGCTCCCGCTGCGGCGCCGGCCGCTGCGAAAGAGGGCGCACCGGCTGTAGCGAAGGAAGGCGCACCGGCCGCGGCGAAGGACGCGGCCGCGGCGGACGCAGGCAAGAAATAGATCGATCGGGTTCTCAACGGAGGCCGGTGGCGACCCAGGCTTCGACTGCCGACGGCGGCGCTGAAGCTTGATTTTTGTCAACACGCGGTAATGTCCCGCGTCCAGACTGAGACATGCGCGTAATGCGCGTGCGGAATTTTGGTCCAATATTTTTGAGAGGGACGACATGAACAAGATGGCAAGACAACTAGGACTGGTTTTTGCGACCGCGCTTGCACTGGGTATGAGCGCCGCCAATGCGGATGTGGGACAAGGCTATTGGGGTGCTAGCGGCGATTATGTGAAGAACGCCACCGGACTGTGCTGGCACGCCGGCTACTGGACCCCGGCGATGGCGACGGTCGAATGCGACCCCGATCTCGTGCCGAAGAAACCTGCGCCCGCACCGGCGCCGGCCCCGGCCGCCGCGCCGAAGCCGCCTGCGCCCGCACCTGCGCCTGCAGCTGCGCCGAGGCCGGTCTCTGAAAAAGTGAGCATGGCCGCCGATGCGCACTTCGACTTCGACAAAGCCGTGCTCAAGGCCGAAGGCAAAGCCAAGCTCGACGACCTGGTGGGCAAGCTGAAAGCGGTCAATCTGGAAGTGATCATTGCGATCGGCCATACCGACAGCATCGGCAGCAACGCCTACAACAAGAAGCTGTCGCTGCGCCGTGCCGACGCGGTCAAGGCTTACCTCGTGAGCAAAGGCATCGAAGCCAACCGCATCCACACCGAAGGCAAGGGCGAGGCGCAGCCGGTCGCGAGCAACAAGACCAAGGAAGGCCGCGCCAAGAACCGCCGCGTCGAAATCGAGGTCGTGGGCTCGCGCGCCAAGTAAGCGTGCGTAGCGAGGCGAGGGGAGCAATCCCCTCGTGCTCCCCTGGATCAATCGCCTGACGGCGATGCTGTTAGGCGCTACTAGACGTCCGTAACGCTGCAAAAGCCCCGCGCAAGCGGGGCTTTTTTTTGCGCTGCTCGCCGCCGCGTAGCGCGATGCCGGAACCATCCCGCATGTGCAGCAGAGGCGCGCGCGATGGCGCGTTTGACCGTGGTCCGGCTGGCGTGGATACTTCGCTTGGGGCGCGGCATTCATTTGCAGGCTTACTCGGGAATTCAGGGGAATTCAGTACGGCAGGGAGGAGCGGTGGTTTCATATCGCAAGGAAGGCGTCTATTCGAAGCGCGAAGCGGCTTGCTTTCATCCGATCGAAACGGCCGATCCTGGCGCGGTGTCGAAGCTGCAGGAGCAGCGGCTGCAGGAGCAACTGCGTTACCTGCGCGACAACTCACATTTCTACCAGAACAAATTCCGCGAAGCGGAGCTGCGCTTCGAGGACATTCGCAGCATCGCAGACCTGGCGCGGGTTCCGTTCACGCTGAAGCAGGAATTGCGCGACAGTCTGCAGGCCTCGCCTCCCTTCGGCCACCACCGGGCGGCAGCGCTCGCGGACATCATTCAGATGCAAGCCTCGTCCGGCACGACCGGCAGCCCGTCGTATGTCGCATTGACCGAGGCCGATGCGCGAACCTGGCAGGAGTCGCAGGCGCGGGGGCTGTTTGCCTGCGGCGTGCGGCCGGGCGATTTCAGCTTGCACGCGTTCTCGATGAGCAAGGGCTTCGTCGGCGGAATACCGGTGTTTCAGGCGCTCCAGTACATGGGGGCGATCGACATACCGATAGGCGCGGATGGCGGCGTGGAGCGCTTGCTGACCGCCTGCCATAACCTCAGGCCGCGCGTCGTCATCGGCGCGCCGAACTTCCTCGTCTATCTGGCCGAGGCGGCGCAGGAAATTCGGCGCCATCCGGCTACGGTCTTCGGCGTGGAGCGGCTGGTCGTCGGCGGCGAGCCGGGCGGGGGAATCCCGGCGATACGGGAGAAGCTGTCCTCGCTCTGGGGCGCAAAGGTGTGCGAACTGATGGGAGGGACCGACCTCGGCTGCATCTTCTGGGGTGAATGCGACCAGCAGCTCGGCATGCACATGGTTGCGCCGGACTATGTTCTGGTCGAGCTGATCGATCCGAAATCAGGCGCGGTGCTGAAAATGGACGAGGGCGCGCGCGGCGAGCTTGTCTACACCGCGCTCGGCAGGCAGGCATCGCCCTTGTTGCGCTTTCGCAGCGGGGACCATGTCGTCGTCACCGGAACCTCCTGTCCCTGCGGCCGCACCGGCCCGATGATCCGCTGCTTCGGACGCACCGACGATATGCTGATCGTGCGCGGCATCAATGTGTTTCCCTCGGCGATCCAGGACATCATCGGCTCGATGCAGCCGGAGACCACCGGCGTGATGCGGGTCCTGGCGGATTTCGAGGGCCATACCACGCAGCAGAACCTCAAGGTCTATGTGGAGCGCGGCTTTGCCTGCCCTCCGGGCGCGCTGCAGGAACTCAAGGCGAGGGTGGAGGCGCGCATACGCAGCGCCCTCGCAGTCAAAGTGGATGCGCGCATCGTCGCACCCGACAGTTTCGAGAAACCGGGGGTGGCAAAGGTCGCGCTGGTGCTGCGGCAGCCGCCCGAGATCGAAGTCGAGTCTTGAACTGGAGCACAGATGATAGTAGCGAAGGCTTGCCCCGAGTTGTTCTCTCCGGGAAAAATAGGCTGGATGCAATTGCGCAACCGCATCGTGATGGCGCCGATGGTGGTGCAGCTCGGTGCCGAAAGCGGCGCCGTGACCGAACGCACGGTCGACTACTATGCGCGCAGGGCGAAAGGCGGCGCCGGGCTGATCATCGTCGAGGCAACCTATGTCGCCGCCACGGGCAGAGCCTTTGCCTGCCAGCTGGGCTTGGACCGCGATGCGCTTGTGCCCGGCCACTTCGAGCTGGTGGAAGCCATCCATCGCGAGGGCGCAAAAGTGGCGCTGCAGATCCATCATGGCGGCGCACGCGCGCACCCGGGGCTCAATGGCGGCGTGCTCCTGGCGCCTTCCGCGATCGCCGAGGAAGGCATCAGCGCGATTCCGCGCGCGCTCACCGAGGCGGAGATCGAGGCGCTGGCCGTCAGCTATGCCCGCGCCGCCCTGCGCGCCCAGCGCGCCGGCTACGACGCGGTCGAGATCCACGGCGCGCACGGCTATCTGATCCATGGATTCCTTTCGCCGGCGTCCAACCAGCGCGGCGACGCGTACGGCGGAAGTTCGCAGAAGCGGCTGCGTTTCGCCGAGCTGGTCGTGCGCAAGGTGCGCGCGGCGGTGGGCGCGCGCTTTCCGCTCGTGTTCCGCATGAGCGCCGAGGGCGGCTATGGCATCGAGGAGGCGGTCGGCATCGCGCGCGCGCTCGATAGCTGGGGCATCGATGCGATCCATGTTTCGGTGGGCGGCACGGCGCCGATCGCGCTGCTGCCCGCGGACACGAGCCCGATGGCGCGTCCCGAGGGCTGGCTCACGGCGTACGCCGACGCCATCAAACAAGGCGTCAAGGTGCCGGTGATCGTCGTCGGCGAAATCCGCCACCCGCGCTTTGCGGAAAACGTATTGGCGCAGGGCAAGGCCGACTACATCGCGCTCGCGCGGCCCTTCCTCGCGGATCCGGACTGGCCGGCCAAGGCCGAGGCGGGCGAGGACGACGAGATCCGCCACTGCATTTCCTGCGACTACTGCCGGCTCGCCTTATTGCATACCCGACCCATACGCTGCCTGGTGAATCCGGAAGTCGGCCGCGAGCGCGAGTTTTCCGTCGTCCCGCCGGCAGTGAAGGCGAAGCGCGTCATCGTCGTGGGCGGGGGGCCTGGCGGTCTGGAGGCGGCGCGGGTCGCCGCGCTGCGCGGCCACCAGGTCGTGCTGTACGAGCGCAGCGCGCAATTGGGCGGCCAGCTTGCGCTCGCGGTGCTGCCGCCGCAAAAAGAGAAAATCGAATGGTTGCGGCTAGGCCTGATCACGCAGGCGAAGAAGGCCGGCGTGGAACTGCGCACCTCGACCGAGTTCCGGGCCGAGGCGCTGGCGCTGGGAGAAGCCGACGCAGTGGTGGTCGCGAGCGGCGCGCGGCCGCTGCGCGAACAGCTGCCGGGCGCCGCTGCGGACAGGGTGATCTCGGCCTGGGACGCGCTGCAAGGCCGGCTGCCGCTCAAGGGCATCGCAGTGTTGGTGCTGGGCGGCAGGCAGATGGGCTGCGAGACCGCGGAGTTTCTCGCCGAGCGCGGCAACCGAGTCACGCTGCTGTCGCGTTCGCCGGCCTCGGATCTGGCGGGCGACGTGGTGCTGAGCTATCGCGGGCCGCTGCTGGCGCGACTGCGGCGGCTGGGGGTGGACCTGCGCACCCGCTGCGATGTGCGCGAGATCCAGAACGGCGAGGCCATCGTCGTCGACGTCGAGGGCGGCGAAACGAGGGTGGGGGCCGAATGGGTGGTGCTCGCGCGCGGCTCTGTACCCGAGGCTGCCGGCGTCGACTTGCTGCGGGCCCGGGTGTCCGAAGTCTATGTCGTGGGGGATTGCGTGGAGCCGCGCGCGATTCCCGAGGCGCTGTACGAAGGCGCACTCGCCGGGAGCAGGATTTGATTTCCGCGCGACATCGGCCGGCGCTCCAGCAAGCTTCGGATTCCCATCATGACGCCGCAGATCCAAGATGGCAGAATATCCAGTAGAGCTCGTGCGGCAGCGCCAATTGTTCGACGGTACGCCGGTCACGATCCGGCCGATACGTCCCGAGGATTCGGGTATGGAGCAGGAGTTCGTGCGCCACCTGTCGGACGATTCGCGCTACTTCCGCTTCATGGGATCGGTGCGGGAACTGGCGCCGAACAAGCTCAAGTACTTTACCGAAATCGATTACGCGCAGCACATGGCTTTCGTCGCGACCATCCTGCGCGAGGGCAAGGAAGTGGAGATCGGCGTGGCGCGTTATGTGGCGACCGAAAACCCGCAGAGCTGCGAGTTTGCGGTAACGGTGGACGATGCCTGGCAGGGCACGGGCGTAGCCGGATTGCTGATGATCTCCCTGATGCAGGCCGCGCGCGAACACGGATTCAAGTCGATGGAAGGCATCGTGCTCGCGAGCAACCGCAAGATGCTCAAGTTCGCGCGGCAGCTCGGCTTCAAGCGCCGGCGCGAGCCGGGCGAAGCCAATACCGTGTACTTGGAACTGCCGCTGTAATCCCTCCCCCCCGCGTTTCCCCAAGCAGCCGAATCCGATACGCCGCCCGGCCCGCGCAGCGGCGATACCTTGACAATAGTCAACACAGGACCGGCTCGTCGCGCGCACAGTCATCATCAGGATGCTGTCGCAGGATTCATTTTGCGCGGAGCCGGGGTCCGCGCCAAGGCGGAGTCTGATGCTCGAAGCCAACACAGATGCAAGGCCGGCGGCGGTCGAGGCCATCGCCGGTTATCCGGCGGCTCACGCGGTGAGGCCGAATCTGCGCGACTATGCCGCGTTCTGTTCCGATTTTTCCTGGGACGCCGCCCGGCGCGAACTGGACGGCCTGCCTAGCGGCGGACTCAACATCGCGTACGAGGCGGTCGATCGCCACGCGACCGGGAAACGCCAGGATCACATCGCCCTGCGCTGGCTGGGCAAGAACGATGCCGTCCAGGATTTTTCTTACGCCAGATTGAGCGCGCTATCCAACCGCTTCGCCAACCTGCTGCGCGGCTTGGGCGTAGGCGCAGGCGAGCGCGTGTATGTGCTCACCGGGCGCATTCCGGAACTCTACATCGCGGCCTTGGGGGCGTGGAAGAACCGCAGCGTGGTCTGCACCCTGTTTTCGGCCTTCGGCCCGGAGCCGATCCGCGCGCGCATGGCGCTGGGCGATGCCCGGGTCCTAGTCACCACGCCCATGCTCTACCAAAGAAAGATTGCGCCCATTCGCCAGCTCTTGCCCGGACTGCGCCATGTGCTGCTGGTCATCGGGCCAGCTGATGCAGGCGGCATCGAGGGCACGCTGGATTTTGCGCAGCTGCTGAATGAGGCAGGCGAGCGGTTCAGCATCGCGGCTACCGATCCCGAGGATCCGGCGCTGCTGCATTTCACCAGTGGCACCACCGGCACGCCGAAGGGGGCAGTGCATGTGCATCAGGCCGTGCTCACCCATCATGCGACCGGCAGACTGGTGCTCGACCTGCATGCCGAAGACGTATTCTGGTGCACGGCGGATCCGGGTTGGGTGACCGGGACCTCCTACGGCATCATCGCGCCGCTCAGCAACGGGGTCACCAGCATCGTCGACGAAGCGGATTTCGATGCCGAACGCTGGTACCGGATCCTGGAGCAGCAGCGGGTCAGCGTCTGGTACACCGCGCCGACTGCGATTCGCATGCTGATGAAGGCGGGGCTGGCGCCACTCGCAGGGCGCAAGCTGCCTGCGCTGCGCTACCTCGCGAGCGTGGGCGAGCCGCTCAATCCGGAGGCGGTGCGCTGGGGCGTCACCGCATTCGGCCTCCCGTTCCACGACAATTGGTGGCAGACCGAGACCGGCGGCATCATGATCGCCAACTTCCCCGCGCTGGACGTACGTCCCGGCTCCATGGGCAAGCCCGTACCGGGAATCGAGGCTGCCATCGTGCGCACGAGCAAGTCCAGCGACGGCGCCGAGGTCAGCCTTACGCTGCTGGACGAACCGGGCGTCGAAGGCGAACTTGCGCTGCGCAGCGGCTGGCCGTCCATGTTCCGCGGCTACCTCAACGAAGCGGAGCGCTACCGCAAGTGTTTCGCCGACGGCTGGTATCTGACCGGCGACCTCGCGCGCCGCGATGCCGACGGCTACTTCTGGTTCGTCGGCCGCAAAGACGATGTGATCAAAACTTCGGGGCATCTGATCGGCCCGTTCGAAGTCGAGAGCGTACTGATGGAACATCCGGCCGTGGCCGAGGCGGGCGTCATCGGCAAGCCCGACCCGGTTGCCTTGGAATTGGTGAAGGCTTTCGTTGCGCTCAAGTCCGGCTATGCGCCCAGCGAAGCGCTGAAGAAGGACATCATGGCGCACGCGCGCAAGAGGCTGGGCGCGGTGGTGGCGCCGAAGGAAATCGATTTTCAGCAGAGCCTGCCGAAGACGCGCAGCGGCAAGATCATGCGCCGCCTGCTTAAGGCGCGGGAACTCGGACTGCCCGAGGGCGATGTCTCGACCCTGGAGAGCATGTGAGATGAGCATACACAAGACGGCGGCGACAGCGGTCGACGCGCGCGAGCACGGGCTCGCGCTGCTGCGCCAGATGCTGCTGATACGCCGCTTCGAAGAGAAATCGGCCGAACTGTACAGCGCCGGCAAGATCCGCGGCTTCCTCCACCTGTATATCGGCGAAGAAGCGATCGCGGTCGGCGCGATGCCCGCGTTCAGCGCCGAGGACGCGGTGGTCGCGACCTACCGCGAGCACGGCCAGGCGCTTGCGCGCGGCGTGCCCGCGGGAAAAATCATGGCCGAAATGTACGGCAAGGCGAACGGCTGCAGCCGCGGCCGCGGCGGGTCCATGCATCTGTTCGATGCCGGGCGCCGCTTTTTCGGCGGCTATGCCATCGTCGCCGGCGGCCTGCCGATCGCGGTCGGCCTCGCGCTCGCGGACAAGCTGCTGGAGCGGCGCGGCGTGACTGCGTGTTTCTTCGGCGACGGCGCGGTGGCCGAAGGCGAATTCCACGAATCGCTCAATCTGGCGGCGCTGTGGCGGCTGCCGCTCGTGTTTCTGTGCGAAAACAATCTGTACGGAATGGGCACCGCATTGGCGCAATCGGAATCGCAGACCGATATCCATCTCAAGGCGCAGAACTACAACATGCTCGCCGAGGTGGTGGACGGAATGGATGTGCTCGCGGTGGAGTCGGCGGCGCAACGCGCGGTGGCGGAAGTGCGGCGCGGCGAAGGGCCTTATTTCCTCGAGTTGCGCACCTATCGCTACCGCGCGCACTCGATGTCCGATCCGGAACTGTATCGCAGCAAGCAGGAGGTGGCGCAGTGGCGCAATCGCGACCCGATCACCCTGTTCGAGGCCTATCTCAAGGGCCGGGATCTGCTGCACGATGCGGAGTTGAAGACGCTGGAGGATGACGTCGCCAACGAAGTCGCCTGGGCCGTGGCCGAAGCGGAGAAGGGCGCCTGGGAACCGGTCGCCGATCTGGAGCGCGACGTGTATGCGAGCGCCGCCGCCTGAGCCGTAATCATGTCGTCTACCGCACTGGAGCCGCCGTGGCCAAGATGACTTACCGCGAAGCCGTGCGCGATGCGATGCGCGCCGCGATGCGCGCCGATCCGCGCGTGTTCCTGATGGGCGAGGACGTGGGCAAGTACGGCGGCGCGTTCGCCGTCAGCCACGGGCTGCTGGAGGAGTTCGGGCCTACGCGCATCCGCGACACGCCCTTGTCCGAGTCGACTTTCGTCGGCGCCGGCATAGGCGCGGCGCTGGGCGGCATGCGTCCCATCGTCGAGGTCATGACCATCAATTTCAGCCTGCTTGCGCTGGATCAGATCGTCAACAACGCGGCCACGCTGCGCCACATGTCCGGCGGCCAGTTCGGCGTGCCCTTGCTGGTGCGCATGGCCACCGGCGGCGGTCGGCAGCTCGCAGCGCAGCACTCGCACAGCCTGGAAGGCTGGTACGCGCATATTCCCGGGATCAAGGTGGTGACGCCGGCTACGGTGGCCGATGCCAGGGGCCTGCTGCTGGCCGCGCTCAAGGAACCGGACCCGGTGCTGATGTTCGAGCATGCGACCCTGTATCCGCTCGAGGGCGAGAGCGAGGACGGCACGGCGATGGAAATCGGCCGCGCCGCGCTGCGCCGCGCTGGCCGCGACGTGAGCCTGATCACTTACGGCGGCGCCCTGGGCAAGACCGAACGCGCCGCGGCGCTGCTGGCGGAATTGGGCATAGACGCGGAAGTCATCGACCTGCGCTCCCTGCGGCCGCTGGACACCGAGATGATCCTGACCTCGGTGGCCCATACCCACCGGGCGGTGATCGTGGAGGAAGCCTGGAAGAGCGGCGGCTTCGCGGCAGAGGTGAGCGCGCGCATCATGGAAGGCGCGTTCGACGCACTGGATGCGCCGGTGGCGCGGGTGTGCGGCGCCGAAGTGCCCATGCCCTATGCGCAGGCGCTGGAGCAGGCGGCGCTGCCGCAGCCGGAGACCATCGTCAAAGCGGTGCAGGGCTTGTTCTAGCCATGCCGGAATTCCTTATGCCCAGACTGGGCGCGGACATGACTGCCGGCAAGGTGGTCGAGTGGCTGAAGCAGCCGGGGGAGCGGATTCAGCGCGGCCAGGTCATCGCGATCGTAGAAACCGACAAGGCCAACGTCGACGTCGAATCCTTCATTGCCGGGGTGCTGGAAAAGATCCTGGTCGAACCCGGCGACGACAAGCTGCCGGTCGGAACGCCCTTGGCCATCATCCGCGAAGAAGGAGCTGCCGAGGCTGCCGCGGCGCTCGCGCCCATTGCAACGGGGGCGCAGGGTCCGGTCCCGGCGGGCCCGCCGCTTAGCGCGCGCGCGAGCGCCGCGCCAGCTGCTGCGCCTGCGCGCCTGCCGCCACAGCCGGCAGGCGCCGCCTTGCGCCTCGCAGCCGGCGGCGAGCGCGTTCGCATTTCTCCCGCAGCGCGCAAACGTGCGCTGGAACTTCACATCAATGCGGCTGCGCTGGAGGGCACGGGGCCGCAGGGCCGGATCGTTCTCGCCGATGTCGAGCGCGCCGCGCCCGATAGGACAGGGCAGGCACCGAGCGCACCGCGCGCACCAAGCGCACCAAGCGCTGCGGCGCGGGCGACGCCCGCGGAGGCTGCCGCCGCACGCCAGCTGCGCATGCGTGTGGCGATCGCGACCTCGATGGCGCGCTCCAAACGCGAAATTCCGCACTATTACCTCGGCTGCACGGTCGACATGGGGCGCGCACTGGCGTGGCTGGCCGAGCGCAATGCGGGACGCGCAGTGACCGAGCGGCTGATCTATGCCGTATTGCTGATCAAGGCGGCGGCGCTTGCCTTGCGCGAGGTGCCGGAGTTGAACGGATTCTGGATCGACGATCGCGCGCAGCAAAGCGCGGCGATCCACGCCGGCATCGCAATCTCGCTGCGCGGCGGCGGTTTGGTCGCGCCTGCGCTGCACCACGCCGACCAGCAATCGCTGGATGAATTGATGCGCGGCTTCCAGGACCTGGTGAAGCGCGCGCGCGCCGGATCGCTGAAGAGTTCCGAAGTGAGCGATCCGACCGTGACCATCACCAGCCTGGGCGAGCGCGGGGTCGAGTCGGTGTTCGGCATCATTACCCCGCCGCAACTCGCGCTGGTGGGCTTTGGTACGCCGCTGGAGCGGCCGTGGGTGGTCGACGGCCAGGTGGTGCCGCGGCCCTTGATCACCGCGACGCTGTCGGGCGATCATCGCGCGACGGATGGACACTGCGGCGCACTTTTTCTCGCAGCAGTGGATCGATTGCTGCAACAGCCGGAGGCTTTATGACAGACACAGAAATCCGCGAACGTGTGATCAATACCCTGTCCGGAATCGTGCCCGAGCTGGATGCGGCCACGCTCAAGCCGGCCCTGAGCCTGCGCGATCAGCTCGATATCGATTCCATGGATTTTCTGAACTTCCTGATCGCGCTGCACCAGGAGTTCGGCGTGGACATTCCGGAGTCGGACGCCGCAAAGCTCGGCACTATCGATGCCTGCGTAGCCTATCTGGCGCAGGCCATGCGGCAGCACGCCCAGGTTTGAATCGCGATAGGCATGCGGCGTGAAGCGGCGTAGCCGCTAGGCGAACCGGCGGCGCGCGCGGACCTATCCCCGCATAGGATCGGCGCTCATCCCTGCCGGCGCGATTGGGATAAAATTGACGTCAAGAGTCCGTCGCGAATTGACAATAGTCAAGCCCCAGCCTTATCTGACCAGTAAGCTTCGATCATGCAATCCGATTGACCTACATAGGAGGTTGACATGGTTCGCCGATTGAATACTCTTGCATGGACTTTCTTGCTCGCGTCCTTGGCGACGGGGTCCGCCGTAGCGCAACAGATCGAGGACGAGTTGGTTCTGATCACGCCGGTGGCGAAGACGCTCACCGACCCGACGCTCGCGGATTTCGTCAAATACGCGAAGGAAACCTGGAACATCACGCTGAAGGCGAGCGCGCTGGCTGCGGGCACGCCGGTCGCGTATGGACGCATCCTGGAATGGAAAGGCCGGCCGGAGGTGGATATTCTGTGGGGCGGGGAGAGCGCGCTGTATGACAAGCTGGCGGAACAGAAGCTGCTGGCGCGCCTGGATCTGCCGAAGGCCGTGCTGGATGCGATCCCGGCGACCATAGGCAAACCGAAGCCGATCTATCTGAAGGACCCGAAAGGCTTCTGGACCGGCACCGTGCTCGAGCCCTACGGTTTGGTGTATCAACCGAAAGTGCTCGCGCGCCTGGGCGTGCCCGAACCCAAGGACTGGGACGATCTGCTGCATCCCAAGCTGAAAGGCCATGTGGCGCAGTGTGCCCCCAGCCGCTCCAGCAGCAGTCACGCGACCTACGAGGTAATTTTGCAGCGTGACGGCGACGAGAAGGGCTGGGCCTGGCTGAAGCGCCTGGGCGCGAACACCGGCATCTTCACCGCGCGCAGCCGCGACGTGCCCTCGGTGGTCGCCCGGGGCGAGTTCGCCGCCGGATTCGCCGTTCCGAGCTATATGGCGTTCGAGGACAGGCTGGCCGGCTTCGACATCAAGTTCGTCGCGCCGAAGACCGCATGGGTCACGCCTGAACCCATTTCCGTCCTGGCCGGAGCGAAGCATCCGAAGGCCGCGCTCGCATTCATCACCTATCTCCTGTCCGAGCGCGGGCAGCGCGTGGCGATGGAACGGGGCGTGTTCCCGATCACGCCGAAATTCCGTGTGCAGGGCGCCCCCGGATCGCGCGCGGAAATGGCGGTTGAATTCACCGGCGGCATCCGCTCCTACTTCGACGTCGACGTGACCAACATCTACGAGGACGACAAGGCGCAAGGCCGCTACGAGCAGGTGAACGAACAGTTCCGCAAGGAGATCGAGTCGGTCTGGGAAACGCTCAAAAAATAATCGTGCGTTGATTTGGGAGGGGTGGTCTCGTGCGTATAGCCGTTCAAGGCCTGACCAAGCGGTTCGGATCGACGGAGGTAGTCAGCAACGTCGGTTTTTCCATCGAGGAGGGGGAAATGTTCACCCTCCTCGGCCCATCGGGCTGCGGCAAGACGACGCTGTTGCGTCTGATTGCCGGTTTTTACGCAGTTGACGAGGGTCAGATCCTGTTCGACGGGCGCGTGGTCAACGACCTGCCGCCGCACGAACGCGGCATCGGCATGGTGTTCCAGAACTATGCGCTGTGGCCGCACATGACGGTGTACGAAAACGCCGCCTACGGACTGAAGCTGCGCAAGGTGCCATCGGCGGAGATCGCAGAGCGCATCCGCGTCGTTCTGGAAAACGTCAAGCTCGGGGGGATGGCAGACCGCTATCCGGGCCAGCTGTCCGGCGGACAACAGCAGCGTGTGGCGCTCGCGCGCGCGCTGGTGCTGAATCCGAAAATGCTGCTGCTCGACGAGCCGCTGTCGAACCTCGACGCGAAAATTCGCATCCAGGTGCGGGCCGAGATCCGCAAGCTGCAGAAGGACCTCGGCATCACCACGGTCTATGTCACGCACGACCAGGAAGAGGCGCTGACGCTGTCGGATCGCATCGCCGTATTCAATAAGGGCAAGCTGCTGCAGGTCGGTCCGCCCAAGGCCTTGTACGAGCGGCCGCAGAACCGCTTCGTCGCCGATTTCATCGGCATCAACAATCTGGCCGAGGGAACGGTCGAAGCCCTGGACACGGCGCAGGGCTGGATGCGCCTAAAGACCGGATTCGGCGAGCTCTTGGCGGTGATGGATGAACGCTTTTCCCCGGGGGACCGCTGCGTCGTGTCCGTGCGTCCGGAAAATGCGGCCCTGGACGGCGTGTCGGCGCCCGGGCGCAACCTGGTGCAGGGGCAAATCGTGTTCGCCGCCTATCTCGGCAATGCCCTGCGCTATGACGTCGATCTGGGCCAGGGCGTGCTATTCAAGGTCGATATCCGCGATCCCTGGCACCACGAGCAGCGCGCCATGGGCACGCAAGTCACGCTCAGTTTTCCGGCCAGCAGCACCGTGGCGATGCCGGCGGAAGCATGAAGCTGCCGCGCAATGCGCTGTC
>Ga0334722_10003408_pt1 | contig 17126 bp, 17 predicted proteins | sample C3_bottom_MG_FD_207210 | JGI IMG/M metagenome (GOLD analysis project Ga0334722, IMG submission 207210) | Sediment microbial communities from Yellowstone Lake, YNP, Wyoming, USA - C3_bottom | ecosystem: Environmental > Aquatic > Freshwater > Lake > Sediment | place: USA: Wyoming | collected...
ACGAACGCCGTCCATGACGCATCGGTGGGCTTGTGGCAACTGTCGCACGCCGTCGCAAACGTCGCCGCCGCGTGGTTCGGATTCGTCGTGCGGTCGTAGGTGGCCTTGTGGCAGCCGGCGCAGCTGGTGGGCGTGCCCTTGTAGAGGTTGTTGGCGTGGCACGCCGCACACGGTTGCGTGGCGTGCACGCCGACCAGCGGGTACGTGGCCGCGTGGTTGACCGTGGCCGCCCACGACGAGTTGGTGGCCTTGTGGCACGTGTCACAGGTGGTCGGGAACCCGGCCGAGGCATGGTTCGGAGTCACCGCGCGGTCGTAGAGCGGTTTGTGACAGCCCACGCACGTATTGCTCGTGCCCCGATAGACGCCGTTGCCGTGGCAGGCCGAGCAGGGTTGCGTCGCGTGCAGCCCGACCAGCGGGAACGTCGCCGGATGGGTAAACACGTATGCGGTCCATGACGCATCGGTGGGCTTGTGGCAACTGTCGCACGCCGTCGCAAACGTCGCCGCCGCGTGGTTCGGATTCGTCGTGCGGTCGTAGGTGGCCTTGTGGCAGCCGTAGCAGGTGTTCGACGTGCCGCGGTAGATATTGTTGACGTGGCAGGCTGCGCACGCCTGTGACGCGTGCGCGCCGACCAGCGGAAACGTGGCGCCGTGATTGAACGTGGCCTTCCAGCCAGGAACCGTCGGGCTGTGGCACGTGTCGCAGGTGGTCGGAAAGCCGCCTGCCGAATGGCTGGGCGTGGTCGAGCGGTCGTAGTTGCTCTTGTGGCAGCCGAAGCACGTGTTGGGTGTGCCCTTGTACACGTTCTTCACGTGGCAGCTCGCGCAGGGTTGCGTCGCGTGCACGCCGACCAGCGGGAAGATGGCCGTGTGCGCGAACGCCGCGGCCTTGAATGACTCTGCCGTGGTCTTGTGGCACTTTTCACAGGCGAAGCCGAGCGCCCCGGCGTGCTGGTCGGTGTGGCAGTTGACACATCCGACGCCCACCTTGTAGCGAACCGTCGTGCCTCGTCCGGTTGGGTACTGCGCCGCCTGCGGTTTGTGACATCCGGCGCACTTCAAGGTGGCGTGCTTGCCCTGCATCAGGTCGGCCCCGGCCTTCGCGTGCGTGTAGGTCGGAACTTTGAAGGTCGCCGGCGTGTGGCAAGTGGCGCAGGCGTTCCCCAGCTGGCCGAGGTGCTGGTCGGCGTGGCACGACAGGCATGTGGTCTGCAACCCCTTGAGCCGGACCGCAGTGCCCGAACCGGCCGGGAAGACAGCGGTTTCGGGCTTATGACACTTGCGACACTCCACCGACAGGTGGCGGCCGGTGAGCTGGTAGCTCGCCCGATCGTGCGCGAAGGTGACGGCGGCGAAGTTCGCCGCCTCAATCTTGTGGCAGGTCTGACAGGCGGTGCCGACCTGCCCGAGGTGCACATCGCGATGGCACGTGGCGCAAGCGGTGGTCAGGGTCTTGAACGTCCAGTTGGCCACCGGCGCTGTCGAGCGCCGCGGAGCCGAAGGAGGCTGCGCCACGTGGCAACTGGCGCAGGGCACACCCAGGTGCCGGCCGCCGAAGAACTCGGCATCCCGCGGGTGCACGTAGTTGGGGAGCTTGAATGTCGCCGGCGTGTGGCACCGCTCGCAGGACTGCCCGAGTTCGCCCTTGTGGACATCGGCGTGGCACGACGAGCACGTGGTCGAGAGTCCCCGGAAATCGAGCGTTCTGGCCGGGCCTGCGGCCGAACCCTTGTGGCATTTTGCGCAGACCAGCGCCTGGTGCTGGCCGGTCAGCTGGAATTTCGTGTTCGTCGCGTGATCGAATTTCGCTCGCGCGAACGTCACCTCTGTGTGGCACGCGCTGCAATCGTCCTTGAACGTACCTTTGTGGGGATCCTGATGGCAGCGCGAACACCTGTCGAAGAACAGTTGTTGCTGCGTAGCCGGCTTCGTGTGGCACTTCACGCAGGCCAGTTCGGCGTGCCGGCCCTTGAGCGTGAACGCTGTCTTGCTGTGGTCGAGCTTCTGGTTCTTCCACGTCTCCGGCGTATGGCACGAGCGGCAGTCCGTCAACGTCGGCTGCCGGTGCGGGGTCTTGTGGCAGTCGGTGCAGTCCGCGAACTTGATGCCCTTGTAGATCTTGCTGACGTGACACTTCTCGCACGCGACCCGCTCGTGGGCTCCAACCAGAGCAAAGGCGGCCTTGGAATGGTCGAAGCTGGTCTTGACCTCCTTGAAGGCTGCGGTCATGACGTGGCAGGTCGCACAACCCGGCCCGAGCGTGCCGTTGTGAACGTCCTTGTGACAGCTCGTGCAGGTCGGCGCCAGCGTGAAGAACGAGCGGTCCTTGTGGCACTTGGCGCACGCGGTCACCAGCGCCGCGTGACGCCCCTCGAGCGCAAACCCGGTGTCGCGCCCGTGGTCGAACTTCTTCAGGTCGAACGGCCGCACGTCGTTGTCGACGCCCTTGTGCTCGACGTGGCAGGTGGTGCAGTCCCCGCTGACGTCACGGTGGACGCCCTTCCTGGCCTGGATCCGCTCGGCCACCGGCTTGTGACACGACAGGCACTGATCCGCCATCACCTTGCGGCCAGCGGTGTGGCACTTCTGGCAGTTGGTCGCCCCTTCCAGCGTGGAGTGCGCCTTGGACAGCCGGCCAGGCGACACGACCAGCCCGAGTTGGGCCTGTGCGCTTGCCGCCACACCCGCGAGGCATACTACGGCGACCCCGAGAATGCGGGGCCACAGCCGTCTCGCCTTGTGTGTGGGACGTAAGCGAAAAGGCACCATGTCTGCTCCGGGACTCCGCAACATCCAGGCTTTGCCCCCCGGACGTTTCTAGTGGGACGGCTGCAGCCGCGCTGGCCATGCTGGGTACGAATCTGGTGGAAACAGCCCCCAAAACCGTTACAAGCCCAGTGCGAACAGCTTCTACTCGAGACGGCTAAGACCGCGTCTTCTGCTCAATCCATCAACTTGCGGGTATTATCTGACACAGGCGAAATGCAAGAGGTAGGCCAGCTAACGTCGTGTTCAGGTTCGGAAATTGTGCCGACAAACGGGCAGTTTGACGTTCGGCGACGCCCTGGTCGGGTCAGGGAGGCCTTGTAAGTGCCGACAATCCGTCATCGATATGCCGGATGTATCTCGACGGCTCGGCAGGGCGTGTCACGGTTACCATGTCGTCGGAAATACGGCACACATGGCTGCGACAGGATTGGCAGCAGACCGATCGATCAGGTGGCGCTCGTTCGCGCGGCTTCGAGAGCGGCCGTGCCCGTCATTCGCTCAGCGTATCGGAACTCAGCATCGATCAGCGACACCCTCAGACCAACACGCAGGACGAGAATGACCTGCTGCATCGCGAAGAGCAGGATCAGCAATGTCCATGACGACGCGACGGGCGACACGGTTTCGTACGCCACATACCCAAGCATCAGTGCGGCGACCGCGACAACGACGAGCACGGCCATTCCATATGCCGTGATCGCATGCCGCGCGACAAATCCGGGCGCACGGAAGTACACCCGGAACATGCCCCGCGCGTCGTCGATGACGACCTGGATGCGGGCGTAGTCCAACGCCAGCAGGAACAGGCCGCAGCTCATCGCCAGCACGATCAGATTGAAGACGAGCCACGCATAGGTGGCGGCCTCAGAGGCGTTGGCGAACAATGGCGATTCGACCGCGAAAAGCGCGAGCATGATCACCACTCCGGCGGCCACCGTGCACGTGCCTCCGATGAGCATCAGCCTGAAGAACCGCCAGAAGAAGTAGCCGGCTCCGACAATGCAGCGGTGCATCAGGCCCCGTGACGCACCCGTTCCCGAGATGACCTTGAGCATCCCTCCCATGATGAAACTGCTGGCGCCCACTGCCAGCATCATGGCGCCGGTCAAGCCACTGGTCAGCAGACCGAACGCGCCGACATAGTCGTACTTGATGAGATCCGCCAGCACGGCGAAGTTGAACCCGCCGAGCAGTGTCGACGCCTCGATGGAATGGTCAAAGGCCCGACGCCACCAGTTCAGTGCCGGCGCCGCGGCGGTGGCGGCCATCATGGCGTACCACGCCCAGATCAACAGCACCATCCGGTAGTTCCGGACGGTCTCTCGCACGCCGTTCAGCACATTGGCGAACATGGTTGCCCTAGAGCATTCCCAGTGTTGACAGGATCGTCTGCACGAAGAACATCCATCGCGTGGCCCAACCGACTGCCGGGCGACTGTCCCCCTCGAGACGCCAGCCGTTGTTGAGCCAGTTGACGTCCGGCAGGATCTTGCGGTCAGGATCGATATCAGCCCACTCTAGCCTCTCCGGCCGAACGAACGTGAACGTCCTGGTCCGCTCCCGCCCGTCCACCTCTTCCATCACGTTGCCAGTCGAGTACGAATTGATGCCTTCGTCGAGCCAGGCCTCCTCGAACTCATTGTTGGCCACCATCGCGTACCAGAACTGGTGGCCGAACCCATGAATCGTCACGGCCTCGACGCCGCGGACGCGATCGAACGGCCAACGGTTGAACAACACCGAGGTGCCGGCAGTAATAGAGGTCGGATACCCCATCCCACCCGCGCCGTACGCCGGGTCCACCACGAAGGTCGAAGGGGCGGTGATGTCGACGGTGTAGCGGCCGAAATCGGCGTAGAACTCGGAGTTGGCGTGGAACTGGTGGCAGTTCCATCCTCCGGTTGACCGGCCGCGCATGCCCGCCGGTTCGTACACGCCCAGTTTCGGGAACCACTGGACGACCTTCTCCGATGCGTGGGGCAGTTGGCCACCGAGTGCGGGGATGGTCGTGCCCGCCGCAAGCACGAACGCGAGAAGCGATCGGCCCAGGCCAGGCTCCCCGGGTTACGACGCCCGTTCGATCGTGACTGCGGTAATACGGATGTCGGTGGCCGGACGATCGCCGGCGCGAGTCTTCGCCTTCCCGATCTTCTCAACGACGTCCATGCCGTCCACGACTTCACCGAACACCGAGTGCTTGCCGTCGAGCCACGGCGTGGGCGCCAGCGTGATGAAGAACTGTCCACCGTTGGTGTTGGGGCCGGAGTTGGCCATCGACAGGATTCCCGGTTTGCTGTGCCGCAGCTTCGGGCTGAATTCGTCCTTGAAGTTGTACCCGGGCCCCCCGGTGCCCTTGCCTAGAGGGTCGCCGCCCTGGATCATGAAGCCATCGATGACGCGATGGAAGATGATCCCATCGTAGTACGGCTTGTTGCTCTTCTCGCCGGTTCGCGGATCAGTCCACTGTTTGGAGCCTTCGGCCAGCCCCACGAAATTGGCCACCGTCAGTGGTGCGTCTTCGTCAAACAGCTGAATGGTGAACGTGCCTTCGGTGGTGGCGAATTTTGCCGAAACGGTTGATTTCAAGTTAGCCTCCCTGGCTGTATCCGAGCGGAGCCGCCGCAATGCTACCAATCGTATAGCATGTTGCATACGTGCCGCGCGAACAGAGAGTCGCCGGGGTGGTGGGGCAGTTTGCCGTAGCGCCCCCTCGAACCGAGCCGCTACCTGGAGGCCGGGGTTTCAACCCCGGCGATCGTGAAACCGAGCCGTGAGGGCCGAGTCACATTGATGAAGACGCTCCTCTCAGAACTCGATCTCCATCTGTTCAACGAGGGCACGCACTGCAACATCCACGAAAAGCTCGGCGCCCATGCCGCCACGTTCGATGGCGTGCAGGGGCTCCATTTCGCGGTCTGGGCGCCAAACGCCCGTGGCGTGCGCGTCGTCGGCGATTTCAACGGCTGGCAGGGCGGGGCGTCGGTCATGCAGCCCGTGGGCCGGTCCGGCATCTGGGCCGTCTTTGTGCCCGGGCTCGGCATGGGCGAGAAATACAAGTACGAGATCTCCGGAGCCGACGGTGGCGTCACGCTGAAGGCCGACCCCTACGCCACTCGATTTGAGGTGCCGCCACGCTCGGCGAGCATTGCGTGGGACGCGTCGGGCTATCAGTGGCACGACGACGAGTGGATGCGAACCCGGGCGCACAATGGTCATCTGATCGACAGGCCCGTGTCGACGTACGAGGTCCACCTGGGATCGTGGCGCCGAACGCTCGACAACCAGTTGCTGTCCTACCGGGACATCGCCGACCAACTGGTCGCGTATGTGACAGACATGGGCTTCACGCACGTGGAGCTGATGCCCGTGATGGAGCACCCGTTCGCCGGATCGTGGGGCTACCAGGTCACCGGGTTCTACGCGCCAACGAGCCGGTTCGGACTGCCAGAGGACTTCAAGTACTTCGTCGACCGCTGCCATCAGGCCGGGATTGGCGTCATCCTCGACTGGGTGCCCGGACACTTTCCCAAGGACGGGTACGGCCTGATCCGGTTCGATGGCACGGCGCTCTACGAGCACCAGGATCCGCGCAAGGGCGAGCACCAGGAGTGGGGGACGCTCGTCTTCAACTACGGGCGGCACGAGGTCCGCAGCTTCCTGCTGGCCAACGCGCTCTTCTGGCTTGACCAGTACCACGTCGATGGATTGCGCGTGGATGCCGTGGCGTCGATGTTGTATCTCGACTACTCGAGGCAGCAAGGGCAGTGGGTACCGAACAGGTTTGGCGGGCGCGAGAATCTGGAGGCGATCGATTTTCTCCGGCAGCTGAACACGCTCGTGCACGAGCGGCACCCCGGGGCCGTCACGATTGCTGAAGAGTCGACGGCCTGGCCCGCGGTCAGCCGGCCGGTGTACACGGGTGGCCTCGGGTTCACCTTCAAATGGAACATGGGGTGGATGCACGACATGCTCGGCTACATGTCGCGCGACCCGGTGCACCGCAAGTGGGCGCACAACGACATCACGTTCTCGATGCTCTATGCGTTCACCGAGAATTTCGTGCTGCCGTTCTCGCACGACGAAGTGGTGCACGGCAAACGCTCGATGCTGGCCAAGATGCCCGGTGATCAGTGGCAGGCGTTTGCCAACCTCCGGGCCCTGTATGGATTCATGTTCGGCCACCCGGGCAAGAAGCTGCTGTTCATGGGGGTTGAGTTCGGCCAGACGCGCGAATGGAACCACGACGCCAGCCTCGACTGGGACCTGGTGCAGTACCCTCCCCACCGCGGCCTGCAGCGGCTCGTCGCCGATCTGAATCGGCTGTACCGTGAAGAACCATCGCTGACCGAGCAGGACGTCGTACCGGAGGGGTTCAACTGGATCGACTGCAACGACCACGACAACTCGACCCTGTCGTTTCTGCGGCGCGGGCGCGACCCGAGTCACTTCACCGCATTCGTGCTGAACTTCACTCCGGTGACTCGCCACGCCTACCGAGTGGGCGTGCCGGCGGCAGGCAGATATCGGGAGTTACTGAACACCGACTCCGCCATCTACGGCGGATCCAACACCGGCAATGCGGGCGGCGCCACCGCTGAGCCGGTTCCCGCGCACGGGTATCCGTACTCGCTCAGTTTGACGATTCCGCCCCTCGCCTGCGTGGTCTTCAAGCCCGAACCGGTCTGAGGCTGAACAGTGTCCATTTTTGCGACTGTGCGGAGGCGAGACAGAACCCGTTTGAGTTCTTGCACACTCGCGTGTTCAGCGTGTGCGGATTGGCCAGCGACGGGGTAAGATGCCCGCGAGAATAGGTTCGTGATGTCTGATACCACCCAGCAGACCGCCAACATCATCGTGATCGACGACACCGACGTCAGCGCGGAAGTGCTCAGGCGCCTTCTGCTCCGGGACGGCTATTCGGTAGAAGTCGCGCGCGACGGCGAGAGCGGTCTCGAGGCGGTGCGTCGCTCGACGCCAGACCTGGTTCTGCTCGACGTGATGATGCCAGGGATCAACGGCTTCGAGGTCTGCCGGCGACTCAAGTCCGATCCCGCCACCCGGTTGACGCCGGTCATCCTCGTGACGACGCTTGACGGCCGCGACGACCGCATCCAGGGGATGGATGCGGGCGCCGACGACTTCCTCACGAAACCCGTCGATGGCATGGAGCTTCGGGCCAGGGTGCGGGCGCTGCTCCGATTGAAGCGATTTACCGACGAACTCGATTCCGCCGAGGCCGTGATCCTGAGTCTGGCGCGCACGGTTGAGGCGCGCGACCCGACGACCGAAGGACATTGCGAGCGGCTCGCGGCATACGCGGTACGGATGGGCGAGGCGCTGGAGCTGCGCGACGCCGAACTCGCGGCTCTCTACAGAGGCGGATTCCTCCATGACGTCGGCAAGATCGCCGTCCCTGACGCGATCCTGCTGAAGGAGGGGCCGCTGCTGCCCGACGAGTACGAACAGATCAAGCGGCACACGATCGTTGGAGATGAGATCTGTGCCGATTTCAGGGCACTGCGGCTCGTGCGACCGATTGTTCGGCACCACCACGAAAAGCAGGACGGCAGCGGGTATCCCGATGGTCTGGCCGGTGAGCAGGTTCCCCTGCTGGCTCAGATTATCGCGGTCGTCGATATCTACGATGCGCTGACGACCGCGCGTCCGTACAAACCGGCATTTCTGCCGATCGTGGCGATTGACATGCTCAAGAAGGAGGCGACGAAGGGCCTTCACCGAGCGGAGTTGATCGAACTACTGGCTCAGCTCTACACCGGCGGCGTGCTCGGCGCCGCGATCGACACGGTCGACATGAGCCGCCGCTTCTTGAAGAGCTCCGCCCGCTAGCGCGTTCGCCGCCCGGCTCTACTTCCTTTCTTCTCATCTCCTTTCTTCTCATCTCCTTGCTTCTTGCTCCTTGCTTCCTTGGGCGCCGGAGCCTGCGGCCTGCCGATTTCTCACATCGTGTGCGCGCTGCGCACACCAGTCCCAATCAACGCGCACATGTCCAACAAGTGGACAGTGCGCGCACGCTGTGCGCAGGGCGCACAACTCTCGTCGCGAACGCGCGCGCGATCGGCGCGAGTCGGACGCGCGATCACGCAACCGCGCCAGGAAACACGCGAGCATTCGCGTCTTCGCCAGGTTGGCCTCGCACTTGCTCTGTTTGGTTGCAGAGAAAGACGCGAGGTACGACGATGACACACACACAGGCACACAACGCTGGCGGGTTCTCACTGGTGGAAACCACGATCATGCTGACTGTGCTCACGGTGCTCACAAGTGTGCTGGCGCCGTCGATCGGCGACTACGTGAACGGCGCACGCCTGATAAAGGCGCGTGCCGACATGGAAGTGATCTCGGTCGCTGTCGCGCGATTCGCATTCGATGTGACGATGCAGGTCAACAAGCCCGATTCGTGGAGCCGCTTCGACGTTCTCGTCGGTGCCGGTGAAACGCCGGCGGCGGGTACTGACGAAACTGTCGCTTGGATTTCGAATTTGTCATCCGGGCGCGCCGGGGAACTCGATGCGCACCTCGTTACCAACGAGGCGGGCCATGCACGGCGCACCAGTCAGTTCGGCGGCGGGATGTTCTCGCGCGGGTGGGCAGGCCCCTACTTGAGCGGCGGCGTTGGGCCTGATCCTTGGGGTTACCGGTATGCGGTCAGTGTGAGGCACATGGCCGACGGTTCCGGATCAAACGCCATCGTCATCTCGGCGGGTCCCAACGGTGTAATCGAGACACCGTATAGCGGCACCGGTGTGTCGCCCACTTCCGACGACATCACCGTTCTGCTCTCGTCTGGCAGCCGCTAGATCGGCAGGAGACCGCGGCCGCCACGCGGGGATTCCGGGGGCGCGAGCAATCGCGCCCGCGGGCGTTTGCAGGTGCTGACTGCTGGTTAGCACTCGGGCACGGCATGCCGTGCCCCTACGGGATCTTGTATTGCTACCGTCTACCGTCTACTGTCTACCGTCTACTGTCTACCGTCTACAGACGGCGTGGTCTTGCTTCTTCTTTGTAGCCTCCGTTGGCCGCGCTCCGACCAGGTCGGTGTCTCATTTGTGGGCACCAGGCCCGCGGTACGACCGGCGTGTGCGAACTGTGCGGAGGCGCACACTCGCGTGGGAGACGAGGTAGAGACGACGACTCATCTCACCCTCATTTCTTCAAAAGGCCCTGATATTCCGGGCATTGACCACCATGGGTCGATTGGCCCGACCCTTGCTCTAGATGGTGGCAGGGAAGGGAGCAAGACGCCAATGAACGCACGACATCTGCTGAATTCAATCAAAGGCTTCACGATTGCCGAGATGGCTACTGTGTTGACCGTGACGACCATCGTCGCCGGAGCAGCGGCCCCGGCGGTTCAGGACTATATCGCTGAGGCACGCTATACGCGCGCGATCCACGACACGCATACCATTGCCGCGGCTGTGTCGCGATTCGAAGGCGACGTGCTCGGCCAGTCGAACAAGCAACGCGGCTGGGCGACGTTTGACATGCTTGTGGGCGCGGGCACGGTTCCCGCGATCGGCGTCGGCGGGGATCCCGCGTGGGTGGCTGCCGAGGCCGGCAACGTCGGTGCGCTCGATGATCAACTTGTGACCAACGCCGCCGGGTACAGCGCGTTTCCTCCGCGCCAGACCAACTGGATCCGCGGGTGGCACGGACCATACATCGAAGCGGGTATCGGTCCCGACCCGTGGGGACACCGCTACGCCATCAACATCAAGGCCCTCGCGAGTGGAGCGAGTTGCACCGTGGTGGTCTCGGCGGGGCCCAACGGCCTGATTGAGACCGCGTTCCAGGGACTGGCCATCATTCCCGGTGGCGACGACCTGGTCGCGCTGGTCGCGCCCGCTCGGTAGCAGACGGCTCTGCGCCGCAAGCTGCCAGTGTCTTCTCGTCCGGACAGCGTCGAGAAAGGGCCGTCGAGCACTTTCGGTTGTTAGCGACTCACGCGGCGCGCACGGATGCGCTCTCGCGAGTCGTCGTACTCAGGAGAATCGGCATGAGCTCAGTGCTACTCGTCGATGACGAGGAACTGGTTCGCGTCGTCATGATGCGGTGGCTCGAAAGCCTGGGGTATGAGCCGAGGCAGGCCTCAGACGCCGAAGAGGCCCTCCAGCTGATGGCCGAGCGTCCAGCCGACGTCGCTCTCTGCGACATCGGGATGCCGGGTCACGATGGACTCTGGCTGGCCGAACGCGTTCGATCGCTCTATCCGGAATCGGCCGTGATCATGGTGACGGGATCGCTGGAAGTGGACGCTGCGCTGACCAGCCTGAACATGGGGGCCGTCGACTATCTTGCCAAGCCGTTCACCCGCGACCAGCTGCGCGAGTCGATGCGCCGAGGCATGGACTGGCACCGCAACGCTGTGCGATCGCGCGGGCGGATCGAGGCGCTCGAGTCGGAATTGAGGGAGCGGCTGGCGCCGCTGGCCGATTACCTGCGCCGGATTCAGGTGACGTCGAATACCGGTCTCGACCAGATGCTGGAGTCGCTGGGTCTGGACCGCACGACGATCGAGCACTGCCGGCGCGTGTCGCTGCTCGCGGTCAATCTCTCCCTGTCGCTTGGCATCAGGAGCCCTGAGTTGTGCGACATCGAGCGTGCGGCGCTGCTGCACGATCTGGGGAGACTCTCGCTGCCCAAGACGATATTGAGCAAGCCGTCTGCGCTCACCGAAGAAGAACACGCCGTGATTCGGCTGCAGCCGAAACTGCTTCACGAGATCATCAAGGACTGCCCGTTCCTCGAGCCGTCGTCCGACTCGATTCGATCGGTGTACGAGCGCTTCGACGGATCGGGATATCCGTGGGGGCTCAAGGGCGAGGAGATTCCCATCGGGGCCCGCATCGTCGCCGTCGCTGATGCGTTCGACACGATGACGCATCAGCGCATTCACCGTGATGCTCGCGCACTGCCCGAGGCGCTCTTCGAAATCCAGCGCTGCCGGAACACGCAGTTTGATCCCTGGGTGGTTGACGCCTTGGTGAAGGTGGCGAGCCTCCACTGGTCCCAGGGCTCCCCCAAGGTCGTGAGCGGAGAGAAGATCGACAACCCTCGAGCCGCGCGTTCTCCGCAGGACGACCCTGTCGAGAGCGACGACGATGATCATCACGCCGGACGCTCGACGCTCGCGAACAACGCAGCAGGATAGTCAGCCAGGCATTCCGCGCTGGTAAGAGACTCAGTCGGCGCGGTTATTCCCTGCAGTAATAAACCGTACGAACGCTCGGTAAGTATGTTATCATCCGTCTCAGATGTCCGCCTCTTTCGGCGGACGCTGCCCCTGGATAGCGAGGCCCTTATGCGTACCCGTTCATTCGTTCTCATTCTTGTCTCCCTGATTGCGCTCTGCTCGTTCGCTCCCGCGGCTTTCGCGCAATCATCCTCCACAGCAAAGTTCGAAGCGGCTGGAACCGACGCCGCTCGAGTCCAGGCGTTCCTTGCGACGTTGCAGGACGCGCTGGCCGTTGAGAACCACTTGCGGGTGGCCTCGTTCGTGAAGTACCCGCTCGACGTGTGGGTGGACGGTCAGATGCTGAAGATCCGGAACGACACGGACTTGCTGACCAACTACCGCAAGATCTTCGACGCCTCACTGCGCCGGTCGATCGCCGACGCACGGATTGAGGCGATGTCGGCCAGTGCCGATGGCGTCATGCTCGACGGCGGCCGCCTCTGCCTGAAGGCCGGCGACAAAGGTCGAGGGCTGAAGATCGTGAAGATTGGCGAGCCCGTCGCCAACAAGTGATCGCGCGACATAACCGCCGCTGAATCGGGCCCCCCGCGGCCCGTGCTAGAATCGAAATCCTCACAGCCTCTCGCGCGGCTTGCCGCGAGCGAGCGGCAGCGGCCTGTCCGCCGTAGCCCCCGAAGGGCGCAGGGGGAAGTCGAACGGCCCGCCGTGAGCGAGCTGAGCGACACGAGCGAGTCGAACGGAGAGATGGCCGAGTGGCTGAAGGCGCACGCTTGGAAATTGCTCTGGCGATGTGCGATGGCGTGCTACGGATTTCGATGACCGTTGCAAAGCCAACCACTTAACGGCGATCACGTCTACTCCGTCGATCACCGTAACCCTCAGTAGATCTCGCGGAATCGACAGCGTCACGTCACAGTTACGTCACAGTCCACGCGATGCTGAAGGAGCACGCCTTCAGGCGTGTGCTACCACGGCGGCGCTGTTCGCACGCGCACGCGGACCGCGGACTGTTGCCGTTCAGCGACAACGATGAACGGCGGTTGAACCTCCACGGTGGACTCGCGCAACGCGTCAATCACCGCGAGCACGAACGCCGCGGAGACGTGTCCCGGACGCAGGTAGAGGATCCCGACAAACGACGTTCCGGTGCGGATGGCGGAACGACCGAAGGCCAGGTCATGGGTGACGACGACGCGACCCTGGTTGGTTGCGCGATCGAGAACGTCGACATCCGGCCGGCCAATCAGTTGTTCGTCCCAGGCCGTGCGTAGATCACAGCCGCGCGCTCGAAGGCCCGCGACGACGTCGGGAGCGATGTTCTCGTCTGACAGAAGGGGAAAGTCGAGCGGCTTCACGCCGTGATTCTCAGTTCCCAGGTACACTCGCCCTTGAGCACGTCGGCGGCGTACCGAAACGCCGCCGCGAGGCGGTCAGGCGTGAGCTGGGGATACTGCGCGAGAATCTGTTCCTGCGTTGCCCCGCTCGCGGCCAACTCGAGCAGGAACTCGACGCTGAGACGCGTGTCCCGAACACAAGGCTTGCCGCCGAGAATTTGCGGATCGGAGACGATCAGATCTTCAGCCATTGGTCGTGCCTCTCAGCCATGTCGGATCGCGCATTAGGTTTCATTCTAGCGCGCCGTGGCCTCTCGGCCTTTAGAATCGTCAAGATGGCACGAAACACACGACTCGTGACCTGGAATGGCAAGGACCTTCCGCCTCAGTTTCTGGAACTGCTCCCTGGCCGCTACACCGTCGAAGCGGTCGAGGACGAGGCGCCCGCCCTGTCGATCGACGAAGAGGCCGGCATCGAGGTCGCGCTCGACTCGTACCGCCAGGGCCGCGCCGCTGACGCAGAACGCGCTACATAGTTCCGGCAGCTGATCGATCTTGAGTGTCAAGTTCTGTTGCGAGCCATCGAACCAGGGCGACCGCCGCGTTGCACATCGAATCAAGCTGTTCTTGACTCACCACCACTTCTGCATCCCAGCCTTTGCCAGTCACGAATTCCGGCTACGCTTCTGAAAATGATGTGTCGAGAATGGTCTCCTCCCCTCGTTGAAGGCTCTCGATAGTGGAGGAGTTCCAGGAGTGTGCCTCGGCGCCGCCATGGACAATCTGATTGCGCACCTTCTGCATCGGCTCAACGAAAGCGATGCGAGAAGCGTTTGTACCGAAATCGATCGAGACACGATCGCTGTATTCCTTCCATAGCCCTTCGAACTCGCTGTCGCTGCTGCTGCGGTAACGCCTTTTCCGGGGCCTGAAATGCTCAGCGGTTCTGGCCATCTTCCGCAGGGCGTGTGTCAGGCGGGACGCGAGCGCGACGAGCGCCATGTTCCTCAGAAAGCGCTGCTGCGACAGTTCTTGCGCCAAGACGTCGACGTGTTCATCAACGAGGTGTTCCTGAGCTTCGTCGTCCGTCGTCTTCTTGAGCGCTGTCTCGATAGCTGTCAACTCCGCCTGTGCCGCGCCCGATAATTGCTCCAAGGCAGCACGAAGCGAATTGTGAATCAGCACACGGACATCTGCCTCAAAGCTGTCCGCCTCGAGTGGATAGATTTCGAAATGCTGCCGCATTGTCCCAACATTCTCGCACCAGGCCGCGCGCGGAACATGCCCTTATTGCTCCCTCGCACTGCTGTGTTCAGAGTAACGTGGCCGGCATGCGGTCGCAAACACCGCGAGCAACTCCCACGGCACGCGCGCTCCCGAGGGGGTTGACGTTAGACGGTGGTTCATTCAGGATCGATCAGGGTCGTTCAAAATGTCACAGGTCCAGCCGTGGAGCGTTGATTCGACGGTTCATGTCGATCACGTTCACGTAATCGAATCGCTCCCGCCCGATCAACAGAGCTGGTATTACCGTACCGGAGCGCGCCTATTCGGAGAACTTCAAGACGCCTGCGCGCGTACCCCGGTCGAGCCACATCTGCACATAGTGCGTACGCGCGATAATCTCTGTGCACTTCTCCGCGGCGTCATCGGCGAAGCTGAGTCGGGGCATTTTCCGTTGCTGCACTTTGAAACGCACGGCGTTGAACGAGCGCCCGGAAAGACCACCACAAGCATCGGGATATCGCTGGCGTCTGGCGAAGTGATGCCATGGCGCGATCTTGCGCCCTACCTCGTGGCGATCAATGAAGCGACCCGGCTGAATCTCATCGTGTTCGTCTCCGCATGTTATGGGCTCGACATCGCAACGCTGTTCCAGCCGTTGGAACCTGCACCCGCGCGGATCGTGATCGGACCGATGCGAGCAATCGACGTGCCAGAAATCGATCGAGCCACCCGCGCGTTTTATCATTCGCTGTTTCGCGATCGTGACGGCGTCGCAGCGGCGACAGCCATGAACGCAACGATTGAACCAAGCCGCATGCCATTCCTAGTTCTTACCGCGGAGTGGATGTTCATGCAGATCCTGTTGGGCTACTTCAATGATGCGACGAGCGAGACGGAAGTTGCGGCCCGTGCGGAGCGTGTAGTCGTTGGCATGATCCTTCGCGGTATGCCGCCCGCGGTTGCGGCCCGACAACGAGAACCACTGCGAACATTCCTTCGAGATCGGAAACACCTGTTCGATTCGACGTATCGACGTTACTTCTTTGCTGAGAAATATCCGGAGATCGCCGACCGATTCAGAATGACGTATGAGTCGTGCTTCCAAGAAGCATCTCGCACCGATGAGGAGGTTACTTCGACTCTTGCGGAATCGGCGGAAGACGGCTGACCTTCTCTGCAACTTTGCGACAGGCGCCGATCAGGTCGGAGACAAGCCTGTCGTCTACGTCGAGGACGCCTTCGTACTCGGTCCGATTCCGCATATCGTGGCACTTCGACAAAATGCGCCAAACCTCCGGGCCCAGGCCCGAACGGACGAGACCTGCAAACTCCTTTGCATCGGGAGGTTCCTTTGTGAGGACGTTCCCTGGACCTGCGAGGCGCTCAAGCGGCGACGGGGAGGTCATGTTCCGATCCAATCACCCAGAGTTTCGGTTGTTCGAGTACCCGCGTCAGGAATGCGTTTTCCGTTTGGGCGCGCGTTGAAAACTCGGCAGCCGTGTACACGGTGGGGTTGACCTTTCGACCCACGGTGCGTGCGACCCGCTCAAGGGCGCCGAAGGCTTCGCCGTACGTGAGGCTGTCGCTGATGATCATCAGGTCGATGTCGCTTGCCGATTGGTCGGCCGCCTTGGCCACGGAACCGTACACGAAGGCCGCGCGAATCGCCTTCGACAAGGGCTTGAGGGCATCGCGCAGCGGTTCCGCGAGACCGACCGTCTTCAACACGATACTTCGCAGCTCTGAGTACAGCGGTGACACTGCGTTGACCTGGTAGTGCTTCTGACGGCCAATCCGCCGGGCCTCGACGAGCCCGCTCTCCTCCAGTTTTGCAAGTTCGCGCTGCGCGGCACCAGAGCCGGTGCCCGCGTTCCGAATCAATTCCGATACGTAAAAGCTACGATCGGGCTGGCCGAAGAGCACACCGAGGACGCGCTGTTGAGTCTTGGTGAACAGCGCATCCGCCAAGCTTCTTCGACGTGACCGACTTGAAATGGCCTTCGCACCCAATGTGGGCATTATCATGCCCGAATTGGGCATGACCGTCAACACTGACGTTGAAGGCACCGGGCGAGGTGCGAGCGCGCGTGTGGATGAACGGCCCACGAGGCCGACGACGCCTCGATGTGACGCGGAGCGCGAGACGATCGTCGAGGTTCCTGCCGACCTCACGTCAGAGTGGTGTCACCGTTTGCTTTTGCAGGGTTCGCCGCCGTCCGGTAAACTGTTGATTCCATCCGCCTACGCTCGCGAGAAGGCCGGCGAGCTACGGCGTGATGTCGCGCCGAAGCGGCCAGAGCCGCGGAGGCGGACACTCGAACGGCCCGCCGTGAGCGAGCGAAGCGGCCTGTCCGCCGTAGCCCGAAGGGCGAAGGCGGAAGTCGAACGGAGAGATGGCCGAGTGGCTGAAGGCGCACGCTTGGAAAGCGTGTGTAGGGGAAACTCTACCGAGGGTTCGAATCCCTCTCTCTCCGCCATCCGCCTACGCTCGCGGGTAATCTCGCGCGAGCTACGGCGCGATGGCTACGCCCAGGGATGAGATCTCGCCATAGCGGCGGGAGAACAGACGTTAGTCGA